>ERZ1370068.8659-contig-7495_pt1 | contig 63176 bp, 72 predicted proteins | sample MGYA00561227_ERZ1370068 | MGnify/ENA primary metagenome ERZ1370068 (study PRJEB38410, sample SAMEA6850437) | metagenome | study: Metagenomic assessment of the ecological functions of the soil: analysis of the soil microbiota associated with the...
TTGCACTCCAAAGGTGGATACCTCTCCAAACTAAAGATTTCACTGCCGTGGTATAAAATGAGATGGAGGTGCTACGCTGGCAGCGCTTTTCCCGCCGACGATCCGCGCCACCGCTTGCCGCCTGACTGGCACAGAAAGCGGTAGTAAGATGACAGCTCGAGCGTGCCTGTCGGGCATCTCTGGGCTGAGACTGCAACGGAGCGAACTGGTGACTGCTGTTGTTTGCGGTTTCCCGTCGTCGGAGGCCGATCGCGGTAACGCGCGCCGTCCAGGCCAACAGGTGATGACAGGTGAGACGGCGGCAGCTTATTATATACCTCGACGACTGGAGTTCTGCTGCCGGGTTGCCGCCAATTGCCGCTGTTGACCATGTGATCAGTGCAGAGGGTCAAACCGCACATCGGTGTTGCTGGCGCTCCCCGGCCGTCGTAAAGCAGCGCGATTGAGGTGAAAATTCGATCCCGACTGTGGGCAGATGTCGATAGGGTGATTGCCCGCTGTAGGCGGCCGCTCGGCGATGGCGGTGGCTCGTCGAGGTGGTTCTCGACTGCACGCCTGGTCATCAGCAGACATGCCACGCTGCCTAGGTTGTTGCGTCGGCGTGCACTCAGGTACCCACCGACAGTGCCAGGCTTCACCTCGACAGATTACCATTTCGCTGTGGCCAAGTGAGCCCCGGATCGCGATTTGCGCAGCCCAGTATTTGAATCATGAACTGCACGACGCTATTCACAGCGCGAGATGGTGGTCGCTGGTTGTCAGGTCGCCCGGTCGCGTGGCGCGATGAGGTACACTGCCGATTCATCGCCATCTGGCCGTGTGACCAGGCAAATGATGAGATGGGAACGTCGTCTGCCGGGTTACGTATCCAGCGTTCGGCGGCCGCCGTCGCCGGTCAGCCAGTGCTTCCAAACAGCAGCCGGGGAAGATGGGAATCGCGCTGGAAGCGCTGGAGGTGTGCCACGCCGTAGTTATCACGCCGCGCCTGCCGAAGCTGCGGGACTCCGGCCGCTTCACGGTCGACATTGATCTGATGCCCTGACGGGTTTCATTTGGTGCTATTATGCGTTATCACGCATTAATACCGGCCCATTACTTACTGGAATATCGCACGTCAGGCTGATCGGGCCCGGAATGGAAGAGCCTAAATGCTTATGATCTGATCCTGAAAATATTTGGTTTCAGGCTACATGAGTGTGAAGAGTACGGCTGCTGCTAAGGGGTCAATGTCGCCGCACGAGTAGCCATGCCATAGTCGTGGGGTGGCCCCTAGGTGTCGCTGAGGCTCAAGAATGAGAGCTTAAATAGCCATTAAACACACATCGATCACAAGAGGGGTTAATGAAGGCCTGAAACTGACATGCTGCTATCGATAATGCTTAGTCAGCCAGTCTGGCTCTGACGCTGGAAGCCAGAGATCGGCGATCGGCACTTGTGGCTGGCCCTTCACGGATCGGCCGGGAGGACTGTCGCCTGGATAAATCTGACTGTCGACATTGGCTGAGGGCGCCGGTGTGATGACCGGCTTTCCACATCGACATCGTTCGCACTGGTGGTAATCCAGCTGGCTGGCTTCCGAGGCCACGAGCTCGTTGAGTGTGCCGATCTCGCCACTGGAAGCTGGAAAGAGGAAATCTTTCACTGCGAGGGTCTGCTGCCGTGGATCGGTGCCGGTTTCGGTTTCAAACAGGTGCGCGGGATGCTCGGTTTCGAGTGATAAAGGCTAGTGTTATCGATGCTGCTCCCGGCTGATTAGCTGATGAGTTACGTTTGGTGTCGCGTCGTTCGTATTTCCCGACTGCCGGTGCCGGCGATGTCGACAAGTTGATCGAGTGAAATTACGGTGCCAGGGATCACGACCGCGCTGAACACAACTGGGATGAATGATGGACCACTGCGTAAAAACCAGCCGGATGGAAAGGATCATCACCGCGGATACCGTAGCTGCAAAATGTTGATCTACGACCTCCGCATCGACGGTGTTTCACCAGCAGTTTCGAGCGGCCCGGTCGCATGGATACCGAGCGATGAACAATAATCGCCGTCTTCGCCGAACACGAGAAAGTGACGACCCGGTCGGCGGCACCGCGGTGCCTGGTGCGGCGTGATGCCGGGTGCAGCCCGCCAGCAACCGGGGATGAGCGTTCACCTTCGTCGAAAGATCTGCCAGCGAGTCGATGCGAAACTCTTCCAAATCTGCTGACTGCGGGCTGGCGAGGTCGCACAGCCCGACGCTGCGCGCCGGTGTTATGACATCAGTAGCGGTGGTCGAGTGGTTACGACTGTTCACTCCGGGCCGGCTGGCACATTCACATCTCCGGGAGGTCAGATTTGACTGACGCTTCTGATCGAGTGCCCGGCTCTGCGGATGGCTTTCTGCTGAGCCATGAGCGGACGGGGTACTACTACACGCGATGTGATAATCTCAGCCCAAGATTGCCGTGGGCTCAGACGAGGCCTCTCGGGCTGGCGCTGTCTGAGATCGAGTCGAGAACACACGATCCTGACTCGAGCCGAGCCTCAGCTTCCAGTCCGGCGTGCACAGAACGGCAGGCGCCGTGTCAGGCGGGCGCATGGGTAGGGCCTTGACCTCGGCTTGCTCATCGCGGAGTGTCGTGGTAAGACGCTCATGATCGACGACGAACATTTAGCCGACCGCGACTGATGCGAAATATGGTCATGCGACGGTCGATCTACTCGTTGGAACGTACAAAATCATCGGCACTGCCGCTGCGAGCTGGACATCATCTCGCTGCTGCTCATCGCCGCCAGCTGTCTGCCAGAGGTAACGCCAGCAAACCACGATGTCGAGGGACGGTCCGTCATGACCCGCTACGCTGCCCAGAGTTCCGGAAAGATCTTTATCGTCGTAAGCCAGCGCCCAGGGTCGAACGACCTCACTCAAGATCGACATTGTCAGGCAATGGTCGACGCCATCGAGGCCGTGGCGTGAGCTGGCGGCGGAAGATTACCGAGGTTTATGGCGGTGCGGCCCTTCATTCGCGATCGGCTACGTCGACGACGTGTTGGCTAGCGACGCCAGTTTGCCGACCATCGCCCGTGCCGATATCGCATCGACGTCGAGGTAGTGCCGTCTTTGAGGTCGTCGTTAGTTCATTGATGGCGGAAATACGGCGCGGCAGCGCTGGCGGGTTTATCTTATGGGCGTCCTTGTTGAGGCACACAAACAGCTGAGACTCGCAGCAGGCGATAGTCGATCTGGTCGTGAGGAAGGATCGATCTTTGCGCTGTTCTCGACACCTGAGCTCGTGTGCCCCAACACTCTCTCGGTGTCCGAGAGTCGCCGGGCGCAGTGCTGGCCGTGCCCAGGTCGAGGTGGCCTCGCACCCAGGCTTGCGTCCTCGATCGCACTGGGACGATGGATTCAGGCCAGGGTAGGGGGCAACCAGAACGTTCCGACACACGACAGTCGTGACAGCTCACAACAGCGCGTAGAGCTAACCAGGCCAGCTTCGTTTCAGTCTGTCAGTATTTCACACTGATGGTCTGAGATGATTGCTCGCCGCACGCCTGGCAGATTCCCGCCGGGTCGGCACGCTAAAGCGGCCGTAATACGCTCACCATCGATTCAGCGTCGTCCGCACCAACAACCGACCCGTAGCTCGCCTGGCGCTGCAACCGGGATAGCCGAGACGCGGTCAGTCCGTCAGATGGGCCATCAGACGCAAAAAGGCGCGCTGCGCTCGGAGATCCGTTCAGACGCGGCCGTCGGGTTTCGGCCTGAATATGCCTTCAACATGGCGCTTCAAGGGGAGCACTTAAACAACGCCGAGAGGATCGAGGTCTGCCACTGCCGGATAATACACAAAGCCCAGGTCGCGTCACGAAGCTGGCATCGACGACCGCGCAGCCACGATCGACATGACACACACAAACAATGCCATGCGGCAGCGGTGGTCGACGCCTACCCTTTTCACGATGCTACCACAGGGTGAGGCGTCGTCGGATCGGACCATTTCCGGGCGGAGGTCATGGAGTGCCGTACACATCCACTGGCGCCGGGTTCGCTTGCCGCTTGTGTCGTCATGGGACTAATGTCTTGGTGGTTGCAGTTGCCAGCGATATTAGATCGCTCCGCCGTGTTTTCGCCGATTTCTCCAGGATCGACATTACGACCATGACGTTGCGCTGCCGATCCCGATAACTGTTCGTCTCCAGGTCGCGGAAAACTTACAGTATCAGCTGGGGAGCGAGACTACCCGTCCTGACCGCTCGCAGCCAGACGCACAGCCCAGTAGCCGAGGTTATCAGGTCGATGGGGACGCCACCCGTGTCACTTGATTTCAAAGCCCGCCAGCAATAATTCTGAGTGCTGATATCGTCACCGACCACCACGAGGTCGCCGAGGTCGTCCGACACAGTACAGCGTAACGATCGGGATTTGGTGCCGACTCAGCGGACGGTCTCGGCAACGATGGCTTCGCAGGCGCGATGGTCGGTCCGCGATATCGCAGCCGCCGCCCCGCCGGTTTCAGGTCGGTGCGACTGAAATGGAAACCACGTGTCCACGATCGAGGGCACACGACACGACGCGGCGCCCGGCCGACTCCGGCTTTTGATTTAGGTTGCTCGTGACGATCAGATCTCGCCACACCCCACAATGCGAGCCTGCGCCGAAGGATCAACGCGGTGTGATTGGTCGGTCGAGGTGGCGCTGGTCCTCGAGGTGACGACGCTACTGTGGTTCGATTTGTCGAGGTCGACAGGTCGCGATAAGCCGATCGTCACGAGTGTGGCCACGAGTTATCGCCCGAGCGCATGGCCGACTCACGGCCCCGAACGCTCGAAGCTGCCGGTGATCGACATGGATCGTCGCCCAGCCTCCGTGACGTGCTTCACTATCTGGAGCACGTCCGCTTACGGTGAAGTGCAGCTGAGGCTGGAGTCTGGAGGTGGCTGAGAAGCGGCCGGTGCAGGAGCCACGGCTGATGCTGCCCCGAGACTGAGCGGCATCAAGGGTCGGGTTTCGAGTGGCTGCACTGCGGAGCCGTGGTCTCGAGCCTGTTTCCTGCCGTCACTCTTCAGTTATTTCACTGACCTTTCGCCTGCCGGAATCTCCCGGCCCGGCGTGGTGGGAGTCTGCTGGCTGCGCTGGAGGAGTCATATGTCGCACTTCGCCTCACGACGACCCGCGCTGACTATGTTCACAGGGAGACGGGCCGATCGGTCTGATTTGCATCGGCATGGATGATGGAGCGACGGTGAGATCGGGCCAGTCTCCCCGACTACAACGCGAGGTGCTCCATGGCCTCGCGCGCGGGGGAGACGAGGCAGTTGAGGACGACGCCATTCGGCGATTCCCAGCCCGTCAGTCCACACCATCTGCATGCCGGTCGCCGATGTAGATCGGGACGCTCCTTGGCTCCGCCGCTCCCGGTAGACGTGGCGAGCAGCTCCACCCCGGCGTCGAGGTGGACGCACGTCCCGTCGACGGTCACGGTCTCGTTGTGGAGCAGGGCCCGCACTGCTTCCACGACCTCCCGCATGACGGCGAGCGTCAACGGGTGGGCGCGGTCGATCCCGACCTCGCAGGGCCAGCTGGATCCCACCACGCCGAGGCCCAGGAGGATCCGGCCGGGAGCGAGGCTCGTCGAGCGTGGCGAAGGTGGCGGCGAGGCGGCTGTCGGTTGCGGCTCCAGCAGTGTCGGGCTCACCCGGAGCCGACCCTGATGCGCTCGCCGGCACCGAGGCGAGCGGCCGGCCATCGGCACCTGCGTGGCCCGCACACCAACCGGCTCTCGGCCCGCCAGACGGCCTGAAGCCGCGCGCCTCCGCGCAGCGGGCGTGCTCCATGCCCTCCCGGATGGGGTGGGCGCCCTGGAGGTACAGGGCGACTCGGGCGGTCATCGCCGGGCCCCTCCAGTGTCGTCGGTGATCGCCGGTCTCTTCGAGCGCCTCATGGCCGACGGTGCCGCACCGGTTGCGGCGAGATCGGGCCATGAACGTCCGGGGGGGCGGCAGTCGAGCGGTCACAGGCGGGCGTGGAGGCGGTTGCGCACTGCTTCGGCGGCCCTGGCTCGCGCACCCGTCAGATCGCCGTGACGCGGGTCGGGCGGCCGCCGTCGAGGAGGAGCCTTCGCCGGTCGACCTCGACCGGGAGCGCTCTGCGCTGCCGGGGTGAAGGCGAGGTTGCCGGCGAGTCGGCGTGGCTCGTAGTTCCAGGTCACCCGGTCGTCGGTCACCCGGGGAACCAGCGCTGCCCGGCGGTCAGCCATCCCACGGCATCCGCGGCCGTCGCCTGACGTCGTCCTGCCGCAGGCGGCGTAGGCCAGGCGGACCTCCTCGAGCATGTCGGCGCCGATCGCCGTCGGTGCCGAGGACGATCGGGTTCGGCCGGCGGCGGGTCGGGCGTAGCCGACGCCGTTGTTCATGTTGACTGCGGGGTTGGGGCGATCGTCCCGGCAGGTCCCGGTCGAGGTGGACGCAGTGGCACGAGCAGCCAGTCGTCGCGGCCAGGTCGCAGGGCCCGAGGCGGGCGCCGGCGTCGCGTCGACGATGCCCTCGGCGACGTGGACGTGGACGCCGACACCGAGGCCGCCGGCGAGTCGGCGGCGGCGGCCAGCGTGTCGTCGCCGCACGTGAACGCTGCGACCCCGACCATCCCCGCCGCACCTGCGGCGAGGAAGCGCGCTCGTTCTCGGCCAGCCCGGGCAGGGCCGCTTGGACATCTTGGGCGGCCAGTCGGTCATGGAGCCGGTCTGGTCGTCCCACGCCGGTCGGCCCGCGCAGGTGCACGCTCACTGCGACCGACCTCGGCGCAGGCGCTCGGCGATGACGGACAGGGATCCTCGATGGCGGCTCGGACGACTCGTGGTGGTCGATGATCGCCGTCGTCCCGCCCATCCAGCGCCTCGGGCGCGCCGAGGATTTAGTCTCCAGCGGAGCATCTCGAGGTCGAGCGAGCGACGTCCAGTATGCCGCCACCAGACCTGTTCGGAGGATGCTCGACGGAAGTTGCGGTCGGCGGGCTGTGGCGGCAGAAGGGGCATCCCGGGCGAGTGCTGAGAGTGCAGGCGGCGGTGCCGCAGACCGTACGGGCGCACGCGGCCTCGAGCACGTTAGCCCCCGTCGGCCGTGCTTCGTCGTCGCCGTGTTTTGGGCTTACGGAGCAGGCGCATCGGCCAGCGCCTGTCCGCCAGGTAGCCGCCGCGGTCGTGCAGCGGCGCGGCGACAGCGCCGGCGGTGGGCACCTTGACCCGATCGCCGACGCCCTCGATGGCCGTACGGTGACCGCGGCTGCGGCGCCTCGACGCAGCGGCACCTCGCATCGGGGGCATCGTCGCTGGCCCGGGAGGATGCCGAGCGAGCGCAGCGTCATGTTCGTCGGGACCCGGTGGCCGGGATCGGCCGGGAAGTCCTCGGTCAGCGCATAGCTCGAGGCCCATGTGGACGGAGCCTGGATTCTGGCTGTCGCCCAGCAACGGGTTGGTTGACGGCCCGGCCGGCGATACTGCGAACGGCGACCACTTCCCCGATGGCCTCGTGTCCCGGGGTCCATGACGATCGAGCTGCTGCGGCGTAGCCGAACGCCGAGTGGGATGATCGGCTGCTCGACCTCGCCCAGGTGGTATGGTTCCAGTCGACGCGTGGCCGCCTGTGGTAGTCGACATCTGGCTGGTGCATCCGTCGGTAGAGGGGCCCGCGCCGGCAGGCGTCGGCCACCGCGCCTGCGCCCGCGCGAGCGTTCCCGTGACCCTGCGGGTTCGGGCTGGCGCTGAGCTCCCGGGTCGTGGCGCCGGTGCGATGACGCACAGAGCCGGCATCGATGCCGAGCTTCTGGTGACCGCGACTGAGCGCGACTCTGGTGAACGTTCTGGCCTATCTCCGTCCAGCAGTGGCGGACCCTGACCGTCCCGTCTGGCGCGAAAGTAACGACGCGATGCCCTTTGAAGGTTGCCGAGGTTTTCACTGTTCTTGAGGCCGAGTCCCGAGTCTACAGTGCGGTTGGCGGCGATGGTGACGTGGTCGGACGGATTCCTCCAGGTGCCGCGCCGTGAGGTAAAATGGGGAGCCAAGCTCAGCGACCGGCCCGTCCTCGACCGGCTGGGCTGGGATGAGGTTGTGGTGGCGGATCTCCTGGCAGCCCGAGATCCCCCCACCTGTTTCGCCAGCTGGTCGAGGCAGCCCTCCATGGCGAATCTGGGCCTGGTTGGTGCCGCAACCTGCGAAGGCCCTGCAGATCGGGTTGTTGGTGCGGACGGCGACGGACCGGACGTCGATGGTGGGCAATGGTACGGCCTGGCGCTGGGCGTGGCCGGCGGCCCCTCCAGACCTTCATGCCGACCGAGGCGTAGTGCTGAGTCGCCGATCATGCGGGTGTGCACGGCGGTGAGGCGTCCGTCGGCGTCGCATCCGACCCGGTAGGCCATCTCGATCGGGTGGCGCTGGGGTGCAGGCGCAGGCTCTCCTCCTGCGAGCACGCACCTGAACGGCGCGCTGGAGGAGCCAGGGCTGCGCAGGCGTGGCCTGGCTGGCTGCTGCGTTCCTTGCCCCCGAAGTTGGGCCGTTGACACCAGCTCGACGGTGATGCGCAGACCTGTCGACGTCGAGGACGGATCGCTTTATCTGGTTGCGGTGGTCGTCCCACACGCCGCGCGAGCTGAGCCGCAGCATCGTCCCGGCGCCGCGGTCGGGGAGCCATGCAGAGAGGTGCCCGCTTCGTGAACAGCTGATGCGTTGTGGAAGACTTCTCGACCACGTAAGGCGGCCAGCCGCGTCTGCGCCGCCCTGGCGGTACTGACACCGAGAGGGAAAGTTGAGCCGCGCCTATGACTGCAGCTCGGGTCGCCATGAGGGTGGCGCAGGGTCGGTCAGCGGCCAGCAGACCCGTACGTCACGTCGCGACCAGGTCGACCGCGCTGCGCGCCTGCTGCTGGGTCTCGGCGATGACGATGGCGAGGACGTCCCCGGCGTGATGTGCGGCCACCGGGATCATGATCGCCAGTCGGTGGATGATGCCGACCGGGTGCTGGGGGATGTCCGCCGTAGACGGCGACCGAGTGGCACGCGCCGCCTGACGTCGATGCGGTGGATGCCGGCACGGCGTGCCGTCAGGCGCAGCGCGGCGTGAACAGCCCGGCACGCGCAGGTCGTCGACGTAGCCGCGACGCCAAGGAGGGCTCCCGCCTCGTACCGAGCACCGCTGCCGACGCCGCCCGGCGCCTCCGGCACCAGCTCTGCCGGCAACCACGGCCTCGATGGCGTCGAGGACCTTTCACGCAGCCGGTGCAGCGGCAGCGGTGTGGGCGCCAGCGAGGTGGCACGTGCCATGTCCTGCTTGGGTGAGGCCGGCGCCCTTCTTGTCGACCTGCGCCTTGGCCCGCAGCGACGATGCGCCGGGGATGCAGAAGCCGCACTGCAGGCCGCCGCAGCAGCTGAAGGCATCGGCGTAGTAACCGCTTGCGCTCGGCCGCGTCGGACGCCCTCAGGTGGTGACCGCGAACCGTCCGGCGATCTTAGCCGGCGCTTGCCGGCGGCGGACACGATCAGCCCGGCCGTCGACGAGCGACGGCGCAGCAGCCGCACTGGCCGCTGCCGGCGAGCAGCCGTCCTTGGGCGAGTGCGGATTCAGCCCTCGCGCAGCGTGGCGAGCAGGTGCGGGTGGTCCGCCCGCACGGGCCACGGCCACGCCGTTGACGGTGAAGGACACAGTGGCGGAATCGACCGTCGTCATGCGCTGACCCCCCCGCTGCGAGGAGATCCGCCCGTAGAGCTCTGGGCGCGGCGGTAGCGGTCGAAGTCGAACAGGTGCCACGGTAGCGCCGCACCAGTCGCGAAAGTCGCAGTCGGCCGTGATCAGTTTCGTCGTCGGCCGCGTCAGCCCGCGACGACTACCCCGCTGGGCGCCACTTCATGCACAAAGTTTCAGCAGCCGCGCGATCTCCTCCCCTCCCACGCCGCGCGTCTCTTGGCCACGGCGGACCGCCTTCCACGCAAAGCGTTCTGGTACGTTACTGGACTGGAGCACGAGCGTTGTAGCCCCAGATGTCCTGGTTCGGCCGAAGCGTGGCGGCAGTGATGGGTGTGTTGTAGCCGTGCAGAGGATCAGCTCATTCCCGAGCCCCATCACGCAGTAGGTCTCGGCCAGCGCCGGTCGTTGCAGATCATCATCTCCACCTGGCTGCGAAGAGCCCCACACGCCGGGCCTGTCCGGGCCCGGCCTGAAGTAGTGGCGCTCGGCGTGCTGAACAAAGTGGTCGGCTCGTCGTGCTCGTGGCCCGGCCGTGGATCTTGCGTAGCGGGCATGATGCGCTCAGTCCCGCTCGACGAGCACCTGGGTGTTGTAGTGGGCGCCCGTCGGGGTCAGCTCGGCGGTAGCCAGTGCAGTTCATCCCGCAAAAAGCCGTCACGCGCAGAAGAGCGCTGCGTCTCCGGTCCGGGCATCGCTCTGCTCGCAATATCTGGCCTCCCGGAGGTCGGCCACGAACCAACGTGGAAGAACGTAGAGGCCAGTCGTAGACGACCAGCTGGCAGCCGGCCGCGCCGGCTCCGGTGGGAGCAGGTCGGATGAGCCGCTCGACCACCTCCTTGCGGGTGTGGTGCGCTGACCGGTCCATTCGGTGCTGCGCCGATTTAGCGTCTGGTCACGACTCGACTCTCCGCGCCATCTCGCTGTCGAGGTCGCGCTTGTGGTCGAGCAGGACGTGGAGGAGGACGCCGACGCTGGCGGCCAGGTCGCCGGATTGCGTGCTTCGGCTGGTGTTGTGGCTGATGCCGCCACGGTTTGGCACGAACACGACCGGTGGGGCAGACATGGCCAGCATCTGGGCGTTTCGTGGCCCGTCGATGGTCATGCGCCACCGTGAGTGGCCGAGGCGTTTCGGTAAAGCCCTCGACCAGGTCGATCACCTTCTGTGTCGAACTGACCGGTCGAACTGGCGAGGACGGTGCGCCTGACGGTGCACCTCGGCCGCGAGCTCCTCCGCCCGCGCGGATTGTGGCGCCGCCGGCCTGCCGGAGCGCCTGGTTTGCGTTGCGTGGAGGTCGACCGTCGTGGTACGACATGGGGAATCACGCTGACGAGTAGTCAGGTGGAGGCATCCGCCCGACCGTGCCGACCTGGTGGTCGCCCATGCCAGCACCATCCGGTGGACTGCGATGGTTAGCAGCGGCGCGACACCGTCGGCGGTGGTCCAGCCGGAGAACAAGTTTGGCGTGGCTTGACTGGCTGGTGACGGTGGTCGCCCCCGCCAGGAGATCCTGACCCCGGTGACGGCGCCGATCGTGATCCCCTCGGCCTCCCAGCACTGGCCCCTGGTTTCGATGGTGCAGCTCGACGTATTACAGGCCGGCGTCGTGGTTGGCACGGCAGCGGGCCTGGCGTAGCCAGATCCGCTCCTCGTCGCCTGTGCGGCCGTCGATGGCCCGCAGAGTCGAGCGCTCTCCCTGGAGCGGGCATCCCGCCTACAGACGAGCGAGCCGAGCATGTCCGGCGCGAAGCGGAGCCTGGTCGGCGAAGCGTACCGCCAGCGGGGCCGGCCGGCTCGAGGTTTGGCCTGCTTCAGCGACTCGACGGCGATCTTGTTTCCCGGCCAGTGACTCCGTTCGTCAGTGGCCACTGTGTGACGGTGTCGATGGAGCCGGTCATCACCGGCGCTTCCCTCGCTGACTCCCCACAGCCTGATCGATGCCGCTGATGGCGTCGACGGTGACCGACAGGTCCAGGTCCCGCATCCAGGACGACCAGGTCCCTCCCCCGGCCCGGTCCTCGTCCGTGAGGGCCAGCCGGCAGCAGCCACCGTCACCGGTCGCCCCGGATCCTGCGCGCGCCGTCGGTACAACCGGGCGCGGTCAGCGCAGTGGTCTGGGTGACTTATCGCCGAGCGTGGCCCGGCCTGTACGTTTCGTCAAGGAGGAGGCCGACGGCCAGGACATCAACGAACGAGGAAGCCGACCGACGCTCTCGTTCGTCCTGCGGCCCCGCTGGGCTACGAGCCTGCTTCGAAGGTCGGGACCTTTCGGCGGTTCGACGCGTCGAGGCGCTTGCCATGGCGCTCGTGCTCCGCTGGCCGCGGCGACGTTAGCTGACCCACCCGAGCGGCGGCCTGCCTGCGGTTGCGCTCTTCACGCTCGGCGACGGCCGGCTGGATCGCGCACGGGGTCAACCTCGTAAGCTGGCCACGGGCGCTCGTGGCCCACGCCAGCCGAGATCGTCGCCATCGCCCCGGCTGGCTCCTGCTCTGCACGCACGACCTGCGCGCAGGCGTGCGCCCGGGATCGAGCTGGTCAGACGTCGTGCGAGCCAGGTGCGCCATGTGCGCGGCGCGTTGCCGGGCCGGTGTGGAGCTGGCGGTGCGGCGCGCGCGACGAGTGACGCCCGCAGCTGTCGGCTTCTGACGAGGGCGACAAGCTACCCCGGATCGTGGGCCCGCTCGCCTCCTGGGCCCGGGGCATCGAGGGTCGTGAGCGGGGACGTGGGGCCGTGATGGAGGCGTGCCGTAGATTCCTGCGTGGCTACGCAGGCGACGGCGGCGGCGCGTGATCGCACAACGCGGATGTCGGTACGCCCGGCCCGCCCGAGCGGGGCCGAGCGGTGCACGCACCCAGCGCGCTCGGGTCAGCGGGATCTGTCGCTATCGAGGCGCCGGCGACGGTGGAGGGGGCGGCGTCTGGCCGCCCTCTCGACCGGCACGGGCCCGGCGGCCCGCCGCCGCCGGGGGAACCGACCTGCTGGTCGGAGCTGGGACCGGGCGTGTGCGGCCCGGCGTGTCGAGGTGCTCGTCGACCTGACCCGGATCCCGACTCTGACCGACTCGAGGCCGGGGGCGAGACCTTCATCTCCAGCCTCGGCTGCCTGGTCACGCACAACCAGGTCATCGCGCCGGCTGCGGTCGTCGAGCGGGCGCTGCTGCTTGGCCCAGGCCTCGCCTCGAGATCGGCTCGCCGGCGCTAGCAACCGGCGACGGTGGCCGGCACCCTGGTCACCGCCAGCCCGGCCAACGACACCGTCTCCGCGCCAGGGCGCTCGACGCCCGTCGTCGTCCTCCGGTCGAGCTGCGGCAACGCTCCGTCGCGGTCCGGAGCTGTTCACGGCCTGCGGCGGACGGTGCATCGAGCCGGGCGAGCTCGGTCGTCGCCGTCGAGGTGCCGATGCTGGCTGGCGGCGAGCTGGGGCTGTTCGTGAAGCTGGGCCAGCGCTGCTTCCAGGCCATCTCGGTGGTGCACCTGGCGGTGGTCGTCGGCCGGGAGGGCAGGGCCCGGACGCTTGGTGACACGGGCCAGCCTGGCCCTGGGCAGCGTGGCGCTGACGGTAGTCGCTGCGCGACCGCGTCGAGGAGCGCCTGATCGGAGGGCTGCGCTGACGACCACGCCATCGCGGAGGTGCCGCCCTGCCGCGGCGGGCGCTCACCCCATCGACGACGTCCGTGCCACCGCGACCTACCGATCGCAGAGGAGATCGCAGAGATGGTCCGCCGCGCCCCTCGTGGCGCGTGCAGGGACGGCCAGAGCTCGCTTCGATGGCCGAGGCGCCCGGTCTACTCGGTGGCCCGTCGGTGCCTGCCGGTTCGGTCGTGGCGTGACGGCCACGACGACGCCACGCCGGTCGAGTGCATTGTCAACGGCGCGGCGGTGGCGCGGCGCTGGCGGCGCCGGAGTGACGCTGCTCGACTGGCTCCGGACGAGGTCGGCCTCACCGGCACCAAGGAAGGTGCGCCGAGGGGGAGCGCGGCGCCTGCACCGTGCACCTCGACGGCGTCGCGTCCTGTCCTGCCTGGCGCCCGCGGCCCGGGCCCACGGCGCCGCAGGTCTACCACGATCGAGGGCCTGCCCTCCGACGGCGAGCTCCACCCGCTGCAGCAGGCCTTCGTCGACCAGTTCGCGGCGCAGTGCGGCTTCTGCATCCCCGGCTTCCCCATGTCGGGCGACCGCCTGCTCCAGAGTGCCCCCACCCGACGCGGGACGACGTTGGCGCTCGGGGCCGTCCGGCAACCTCTCCGCTGCGCACGGGCTACTACCGCGCTTCTACGACGCGGTCGAGCAGGCGGCGGGCGCGCGGCCGTGACCGGACGGCGGATGCCGGCGCGGCCTCTGGCGACCGGCGCGCAGCGGCGCCGGCGGCCGCCCCGGCCATCGGCCGCTTCGACGCCACGGCATGACGCTCGCGGCTAAGGCGACGGGGAGGCCCGCTACCCGGCGGACCTGCGCGAGACGGCGTGCGCTCCACGCCCGCGGCCTTCAGCGGCCGCCCCCACGCCCGCATGCTGGCCATGGACGTGCGGGCGGCGGAGTGCCACGGCCGGGGTGCTGGCCGTGTTCACCGCCGCCGACGTGCCCGTCAACGAGTACGGCCTGACCATGTTCTGACCAGCCCGTCCTCGTCGGGCGGCGCGACAACCGGGCGGTCGGCGGTGGCGGGCCGACGTGAGCCGGTGGGAGGGCGACCAGATCGCCATCGTCGTGGCCGAGTCGGCGGACTGCGGCGGACCCCGGTGCCGAGCGCCTCGACGCGGAGTGGGAGGACCTGCCCGTCGTCCCCGACATCGACGCCGCCCTGACCGGCGACGCGATGGTCCGGCCGGACCTCCACCCCGACTCCAACATCTACGTGACCTACCGGCTGCGCAAGGGCGACACCGCCGCGGGCTGGGAGCAGGCCGACGTCGTCGTCGAGGGGACGTACGACCTGCCGTACCAGGAGCACGCCTACCTGCAGCCCGAGGCCGCGGTCAGCTGGATCGATCGACGAAAGGGTCGGATCACGGTGGCCGTCGCCGGCCAGTGGACCCACGAGGACTCAGGAGCAGATCGCCCACGCCCTCGACCTCCCGGCCGAGCGGGTGCGGGTCGGTCTACCCCGCCATCGGCGGCGCTCGGCGGGCGGGAGGACATGTCGCTGCAGATCGTGATGGCCCTCGCGCCGTGGCGGCTGGCCGACCGCGGCGAGCGCCGTCCCATCCGCTGCCAGTGGAGCCGCGAGGAGTCGATGGTCGGCCATCACAAGCGCCACCGCAGGCCGGGTCCACGCCCGGTGGGGCGCCACGGCGGACGGTCGGGTCGTGGTGGCGGAGGCCACGGGGCCACCCGACGCCGGCGCTCTATAACTGCACGACCAACAAGGTGCTCGGGAACCTCCACCTGTGCGTAGTCGGGGCCGTACGAGATCCCCCACCTGGCCGTCGATCAGCTTGCCGTGCTGACTCCACGCCGTGCCCGGCGGCGCCTTCCGCGGTTTCCGGCGCACCGCAGGGCGCGCTCGTGGCCGAGACCCAGATGAACAAGCTCGGCCGAGCGCCTGGACATGGACCCGGTCGAGCTGCGCCGACGCAACCTGCTGCGCGACGGTCCCTTCGGCCCGACGGGCACCGAGATGCCGCCCGGTGTCAGCCTCCCGGTCGTCGTCGAGCCGCTGCGCCGACGCCGCCCGCTGGACCGAGCCCCTCCCGCCGGCCGAGGCGCCCTCGCCCTTCGCCTCCCTCCCCGCGCCCGGATGCGCTCCGGCGCGGCCGGGGCTTCGCCTGCGGGTTCAAGAACGTGGGCTTCTCCGTCTGGCTTCCCCGAGCGCTGCGAGGTCCGGCTCGTCCTCCACGGTGACGACGACGTCGACCACGTCGAGCTGTTCCACGCCGGCGCCGAGGTCGGGCAGGGCAGCCACACCGCCTTCCCCGCAGATGGCGGCGGAGGCGGTCGGCGTGCCCGTCGAACGGGTCGAGGCGACCTTCTCCGACACCGCGCCGGCCGGGGACGCCGGCTCCGCCTCGGCCTCCCGGCTGACGTTCCATGTCCGGCAACGCCATCCTCGGCGCCGCGGAGGAGGCCGGGAGAAGCGGTGGCGGGCCGGCGATCGCCCTGTCGGTCGGCCACTTCCGCTACGTCCCGCCGCCCACCGAGCCCCTCGATGCCGTCGACAGCCTGGTCACCCCCAACTTCGCCTACACCTACGGTGCTCAGGGCCGTGGCGCTGACGGTCGACATCGGGACTGGACACATCGTCGTCGACGAGGTGGTCACGGCGCGGTCGACGCCGGCCGGGCCATCAACCCGACCTGGTCAGCGGCCAGATCGAGGGTGGGGTCGTCCAGGCCCACGGCTACGCCATCACCGAGGACCTCCAGGTGCGCGACGCCCGGATCCTCAACCCCGCGCCTCTCCACCTACCTCATGCCCGGGATCCTGACATCCCCGCAAGGTCACGTCGGTCATCGTCGAGGAGCCCGACCCCTCGCGGCCCTGGGGCTCACGGCGTCGCCGAGGTCCCGATGATCCCGTACGCCCCGGCCGTCGTCGCCGCCCTCCACGACGCGACGGGGTGTGGTTCGACGCCTTCCCGCTCACGCCGGACCGCGGTGGTGGCGGGCCTCCGCGCCCACGGGCATCGGCGCCGCACTCCGACCGACTTGACGTTCATGTCCGCGATGGCGACCGCCGAGATCGCGCCATCCGCGGACATGAACGACGACGGACGGCGGCTGAGCGCCGTCGCCTCATCCGACCGCCCGACCGTCGCCCCCGCTTGGCGCAAGGCCGTTCCCGCCCGATAGCATCTCCTCTCCGTGCGCCCGTGGGACTTCCCAGGTCACGAGGTTCGACACGAGGTCCGGGTGCGCCCGCCTCTCCGGCCCACCCACAGAGGGTCGGAGGCGGGGACCAGCCGGCACAACCGGATCGCCCCGCTGGCCGGCCTCGGCTGGCAGCAGCAGGGGCGGTCATCCAGGGAGACGGCACCAGGCCGTCGGCCCGAAGGTTCACCGTCCAGCAGCAGCAATCAGAAACGACGGCGCCGGCTTGGCCTGCGCCCGGACACCAGAGGGATCGCCATGGCGACCAAGGCCATCGTGGGTGAAAAGATAGGGCATGACCCAGGTCTGGGACGACGACAACTGCGCCGTGCCCGTGACCGTGCTCAAGGTCGCCGCCGCCCGCATCGTGCAGGTCCAAGACCACCGAACGGGACGGCTGACGCGCTCCAGGTGACCTACGGGCACCAGGATCCGAAGAAGCTCGACCAAGCCCGAGGCCGGCCACTTCGCCAAGGCGAACGTGCAGGCCGGCGTGCGGTTGGTGGAGCTCCGCCTCGAGGACTGATCGACGGCTACGCAGTGGGCCAGGAGCTCACGGCCGACATCCTCGACGAAGGGCAGCGGGTCGACGTGACCGCCGTCAGCCGGGGCAAGGGCTGGGCCGGCGTCATGAAGCGCCACAACTTCAAGGGCCAGGGCGCCAGCCACGGCAACCACAAGCACCACCGGGCGCCCGGGCTCGATCGGCGCCTGCGCGCCCCGGCCGGGTGTTCAAGGGCACCTGCATGGCCGGCCACATGGGCGCACGAGCAGGTCACCGACCCTCAACCTCGAGGTCGTGTCGGCGGACCTCGAGCGCGAGCCTGATCCTCGTGAAGGGCTCGATCCCCGGCCTCGCGGTGGCGTGGTGATCCTGCGGAACGCCGTGAAGGCGCCCGAAGAGGGAGGCCTGCTGATGGCGTCGGTGAAGCGTCCTCGGACGTGGCCGGCAACGGCCAAGGAGAGCGTGGAGCTGGACGAGGCCGTGTTCGGCATCCAGCCCAACGTCCCCGTCATGCACCAGGTGGTCACCGCCCAGCTGGCCGCCCGCCGCTCGGGCACCGCAGAGCACCAAGACCCGGTCCGAGGTCCGCGGCGGCGGTCGCAAGCCCTACAAGCAGAAGGGCACCGGCAACGCCCGCCAGGGCTCGATCCGGGCCCCGCACTGGAAGGGCGGCGGCGTCGCCCTCGGCCCCAAGCCCCGCAGCTACGCCCAGCGCACCCCAAGAAGATGGTGCGCCTCGCCCTCCACTCCGCCCTGTCCGATCGCGCGGCCGAGGGCAAGGTCCTCGTGCTCGACGGCTGGGGCTTGGGAGACGCCCAAGACCAAGGACGCCGCGGCTGCGCTCAAGGCCCTCAGCATCGACGGCCGGGCCCTGGTCGTGGTGCAGCGCTCGGAGGTCGCGATCGCCCGCAGCTTCCGGAACCTGCAGCACGTGCAGGTGATCGAGGTCGGCGAGCTCAACGCCTACGACGTGCTCTGCAGCGACGTCGTCGTCTTCACGACCGCGCCACGCTTCCCGTGGCCGAGCCCATCGGCGAAGACCGCCCGCCGGTACGCGGCCCTCGAGGGTGACGCGGCGACGGTCGAGGAGGCCGCGCTCGGCGCCGGCCGCCACTGAAGGCACCGGCCACTGAAGGCACCGGCCAAGAAGGCGGCCGCCACGCACCGGTCGAGGAGGCCGAGCCGGCTGCGGACGAGCCCGCCGCCGAAGCCGCTGCGGTCGCCGACGAGGCCGAGCCGACCTCCGACGAGGCGCGCCTACGGGCCCGGCAGCCACGCCCCGCTCGAGGACGACGAGCAGCCCGATGGCTTCCCGATCAAGGGCAACGCCGACTCGATGCTCTTCCACGTGCCCGGCAGCCGCTTCTACAACCAGACCAAGGCCGAGGTGTGGCTCGCCACCGGAGGCCGATGCCGAGGCCGCCGGTTCTCGCTGCCCGCCTCGCAGCAGGCCGACCACGACGAGGCCGGCCAGGACGACGCCGAGAGCAGGACGAGGAGGAGTCGTGAAGGATCCCCGCGACATCATCGTCGCCCCGTGGTGAGCGAGAAGAGCTACGCGCTCATCGAGGCCAACGTCTACACGTTCGTCGTCGACACGCCAGGCCTCCAAGCCCGAGATCCACGACGCCGTCGAGGCGATCTGCGGCGTCAAGGTCGCTCAAGGTCAACACCCTCAACCGGAAGGGCAAGACGCAAGCGCACCCGCACGCTCCAACCGCGTGGGTCAGTCGCCCGACACCAAGCGGGCCATCGTCACCCTCGCCGCCGGCGACCACATCGAGCTGTTCGAGAGCTGAGGACGAGCTCATGGCCATCCGCACGCGCAAGCCCACCAGCGCCGGCCGGCGCTTCCAGACGCGTCTCCGACTTCGCGGAGATCACCAAGAGCACGCCCGAGAAGACGCTGCTCGCGCCCAGCCCGGCACCGGCGGTCGCAACTCCTACGGCCACACAGACCTCTCGCCACCGCGGCGGCGGCCACAAGCGCCAGTACCGCCTGGTCGACTTCAAGCGCACCAAGGACGGCGTGCGGCGCCAAGGTCGCGGCGGTCGAGTACGACCCGAACCGCACCTGCCGCATCGCCCTGCTCCACTACGCGGACGGCGAGAAGGCCTACATCCTCGCCCCCGCAACGTGAAGGTCGGCGACCGGCTGATGAGCGGCCAGGGCGCCGACATCCGGCCCGGCAACGCCCTGCCGCTGCGCTACATCCCGGTCGGCACCGTCGTCCACAACGTCGAGCTGCGCCCCGGCCAGGGCGGCAAGATGGCCCGCTCGGCCGGCATCGAGCGTGCAGCTGGTGGCCAAGGAGGGCGACTACGCCACCCTGCGCCTGCCCAGCACCGAGATGCGCCGCGTGCTCATCGACTGCCGGGCGACGGTCGGCGAGGTCGGCAACGCCGAGCACGAGCTCATCAAGGTCGGCAAGGCCGGCCGCAACCGCTGGAAGGGCGTGCGCCCGCAGACCCGCGGCGTGGCCATGAACCCCGTCGACCACCCCCACGGCGGTGGCGAGGGCAAGACCTCCGGTGGCCGCCACCCGGTGTCGCCGTGGGGCAAGCCGGAGGGTCGCACCCGCAACAAGAAGAAGCCGTCCCAGCAGCTGATCATCCGCCGTCGCCGTACGCGGCAGGGGCCGGAGGTAGGAACCGATGCCACGCAGCCTGAAGAAGGGTCCGTTCGTCGACGACCACCTGCTCAAGAAGGTGGACGCCATGAACGCCGCCGGCGAGCGCAAGGTCATCAAGACCTGGTCGCGGCGCTCGACGATCATCCCCGACATGGTCGGCCACACCGATCGCCGTCCACGACGGGCGCAAGCACGTGCCGGTGTACATCACCGAGTCGATGGTCGGGCACAAGCTCGGCGAGTTCTCGCCCACCCGCACCTTCCGGTTCCACGCCGGCCAGGAGAAGAACGCGAAGGGACGGCGATGACCGGGCCGAAGACCAACGAGGGCGCGACCGTCGCCGGCGAGCGCGTCGGCACCGACGCCACCGCCGAGTACCTGCGCGCGCTCGGCCACCAAGGCCCGGCAGGTGCTCGACCTCATCCGCGGGCTGGACGTGCAGCGAGGCCGACGACGTGCTGCAGTTCACCGATCGCGAGATGGCGCGCCGTCATCCGCAAGGTGCTCGCGTCGGCCGTGGCCAACGCCGAGCACAACGACAGCCAGGGCCGCGACGAGCTCTACGTCGCCGCCTGCTTCGCCGACGAGGGCCCGACGCTGCGGCGCTTCCGCCCCGCGCCGCGGTCGTGCGACCCGCATCCGCAAGCGCACCTGCCACATCACGATCGTCGTGGCCCGCATGTCGCGAGGCGGACCTGAGCGCAAGCGGCGCCGCGAAGAGGCGCAGCGGCCGACCGGCCGCCGTGGCGGTCGCGCCGGCGTGGCGCCCACCGCGCGCCGCCGTGCCCGTGCCGCCAAGCAGCCGGCAGGCCGCCGGCCGCGGAGGATCGCCGTCGACGACGACGCGTGACACGACGCGACCGAGGACGAGGCGCGCGAGACCGACGCGGTCGAGACGGACGTCGCCGACACCGAGGCCATCGAGACCGGCGAGGTCGAGTCGGCCGAGGTCGACGAGGACACCGACTGAGGACGACGCGAGGACGCAGGACAGTCGACGCACGCCGACCAGCTGGACGCGCACGAACGACGACACAGAGGACGACAGCCTGATGGGCCAGAAGGTCAACCCCTACGGCTTCCGGCTCGGGCGTCACCACCGACTGGAAGTCGCCGCTGGTTCTCCGACCGCGAGTACAAGCGACTACCTCACCGAGGACTGGAAGATCCGCCGCTACCTCATGACGGAGCTGCGAGTCCGCCGCGATCAGCCGCGATCGAGATCGAGCGCACCCGTGACCGCCTGCGCGTCGACGTCCACACCGCCCGCCCGGGCATCGTCATCGGTCGCCGCGGCGCCGAGGCCGACGAGCTGCGCGCCGAGCTCGCCAACATCACCGGCAACAACCAGGTGCAGCTCAACATCCAGGAGATCAAGCAGCCCGAGCTCGACGCCGCCCTCATCGCGCAGGGCGTCGCCGACCAGCTCGCCAACCGCATCGCCTTCCGCCGGGCCATGAAGCGGGCCGTGCAGAACGCGCAGAAGGCCGGCGCCCTCGGCATCCGGGTCCAGTGCTCGGGCCGCCTCGGCGGCGCCGAGATGAGCCGCACCGAGTGGTACCGCGAGGGCCGGGTGCCGCTGCACACGCTGCGCGCCGACATCGACTACGGCTTCCGCGAGGCCAAGCACCACCGTCCGGCCGCATCGGCGTGAAGGTCTGGATCTACAAGGGCGACATCCTCCCGTACAAGACGCAGGCCGAGGACAAGATCGCCCGCGAGGCCGCCATGGCCGTCGGCGAGACCTCGGGCCAGGGCCAGCCCCGCAAGGTCGTGTCGTCGGCGTGCGCCGCCGCGCGCCGGCCGCGACGAGGTCGAGGCCCGGTCGAGGACGCCGCCGCCTCATCAAGGAGGCCGATCCCGAGCTCGAGAAGCTGCTCGACGAGGAAGAGGAGATCGCGCGCCGCACCCGCGACAGCCACGAGACCCCGCACTTCCGGCCCGGTGAGGACTGACGACCATGTTGATGCCCCGCAAGGTCAAGCACCGCAAGCAGCACCGCGGCCGCCTGAAGGGCATGTCCAAGGGCGGCACCGAGCTCGCCTTCGGCGAGTACGGCATCCAGGCGCTCGAGCCGGGCTGGATCACCGCCCGCCAGATCGAGGCCGCCCGTATCGCCATGACCCGCCACATCAAGCCGCGGCGGCAAGGTCTGGATCAACGTCTTCCCGGACAAGCCGGTCACCCAGAAGCCGGCCGAGACCCGCATGGGTTCCGGCAAGGGCAACCCGAGCGCTGGGTGGCCGTCGTCCAGCCCGGGCGTGATCCTGTTCGAGCTGTCGTACCCGAACCAGGAGGTCGCCGAAGGACGCGCGTCGAGCAGGCCATCCAGAAGCTGCCGATCAAGGCCCGCAGTCATCTCCCGCGAGGAGGTCTATCTGATGGCCGAAGCCAGACGGCGAGCTCGCAGAGCTCGACCTCGACGCAGCTGCTGGGCGAGCTGGCCATGCGCCGAGGCAGGACCACGTTCAACCTGCGGCTTCCGCAACGCCACCGGCCAGCTCGACAACACGTCGCGAGCTCGGCAAGGTGCGCCGCGCAGATCGCTCGCATCAACACCCACATCCGGCAGCGAGAGATCGCCGCCGCCGAGGCCGTGGCAGACGGGAAGGCACGCTGATGACCGACGACCCAGCAACCGAGCGCCGACCGCCGCGCGCACGCCGCAAGGTGCGCGAGGGCGTCGTCGTGTCGAACAAGATGGACAAGACCGCCGTCGTCGCCGTCGTCGAGCGCGTGCGCCACGCCGAAGTACGCCAAGTTCGTGAACGCGCACCAAGCGGCTCTACGCGCCACGACGAGGCCAACGACGCCAACGTCGGCGACAGGGTCCGCGTCATGGAGACCCGCCCGCTCAGTCAAGAGCAAGCGCTGGCGCGTCGTCGGAGAGTGCTGAGCGGGCGAAGTAGCCAAATGATCCAGCAGGAGTCCCGCCTCCGCGTCGCCGACAACAGCGGCGCCAAGGAGGTCCTCGTCATCAAGGTGCTCGGCGGCACCCGCCGTCGCTACGCCTCGATCGGCGACATCTTCGTCGCCACGGTCAAGGACGCCATCCCGGGCGCCGCCGTGAAGAAGGGCGACGTCGTCGAAGTGCGTCGTCGTCCGCACCAAGAAGGAGAAGCGCCGTCCCGACGGCAGCTACATCCGCTTCGACGAGAACGCCGCCGTGCTGATCAAGGACGACCAGACGCCGCGCGGGACCCGCATCTTCGGCCCGTCGGCCGCGAGCTGCGCGACAAGCAAGTTCATGCGCATCGTCTCGCTGGCACCGGAGGTGCTGTGAGATGAAGCTCGAAGAAGGGCGACCCGTCGGTGGTGCTCACCGGCAAGGACAAGGGCACAGCGAGGGCGAGGTCGTCCAGGTGTCTTCCCAGACGACAACACAGGTGATCGTCGAACGGCGTCAACATCGCCAAGAAGCACCAGAAGCCGCGCCGGCCGACCGATGCAGGCCGGCATCATCGACAGCGACATGCCGATCGACGCGCAGCGAACGTGATGCTCGTGCACAAGGGCAAGCCGAGCCGCGTCGGCTACCAGATCGAGGACGACGGCAACGAAGGTCCGCGTCGCCACGCCGAACCGGTGAGGTGATCGCGTGAGCACGACCGACGCGACCAGCTCGACGCACCATTCCGCGCCTCGAAGCAGCGCTACCACGGACGAGGTCAAGGCGCGCTCGCAGGAGCGACCTCGAGCTCGGCCAACGTCATGCAGGTGCCGAGGCTCGAGAAGATCGTCATCAACATGGGTGTCGGCCGGGCCACGCCAGCAGCCGTCGCTGCTCGAGGGCGCCGTCGCCGACCTCACCGCCATCACCGGCCAGAAGCCGATCGTCACCAAGGCCCGGCGACTCGATCGCCGGCTTCAAGCTCCGCGAGGGCCAGTCGATCGGCGCAAGGTGACGCTGCGCGGCGACCGCATGTGGGAGTTCCTCGACCGCCTGATCAGCGTCGCGATCCCGCGCATCCGCGACTTCGCGGCCTGCCGGCCAACAGCTGGGACGGCCGGGGCAACTACACGTTCGGCGCTCAGCGAGCAGATCATGTTCCCGAGATCGACTACGACAAGATCGACGCGCCCGTGGGCATGGACATCACCATCGTCACCACGGCGACGGCACCAACGACGCAGGGCAAGGCGCTGCTCGATGCGTTCGGCTTCCCGTTCAAGCGGGAGCCGACGCAGCAGCGCCGGAGATCAACGCGCAGGCGCGGCGCGTGGCACGGCGTTCGCAGGCGGCAAGGCGAGGAAGAAGTGAGCGGGAGAGGGCATCCGAAGATGGCCAAAGAAGTCACTGATCAACAAGCGAACGCGCAAGCCGAAGTACAAGGTGCGCGGCTACACCGCTGCCGCCGCTGCGGCCGGGCGCGTTCCGTGTACCGCAAGTTCGGGCTCTGCCGCATCTGCCTGCGCGAGCATGGCGCACGCCGGCGAGGTCCCCGGTCTGACGAAGGCGAGCTGGTGAGAGGAGCGCATGACGATGATGACTGATCCCATCGCCGACATGCTCACCCGCATCCGCAACGCCAACACGGCGATGCACGACGAGGTGCGCATGCCGGCGTCGAAGCAGAAGGTGGCGCTCGCCGACGATCCTCCAGCAAGGAGGGCTACATCCAGCGGCTTCGACATCAGCCGCCGTCGACCGAGCGGTCCGGGCGACGTGCTGACCATCAGCATGAAGTACTCGCCCGAGCCGTCACCGCACGATCTCCGGCCTGCGCCGCATCTCGAAGCCAGGCCTGCGGGTCTACCGCAAGGCCGACACGGTGCCCCGCGTCCTCGGCGGTCTCGGTGTCGCCGTCCTGTCCACCAGCCAGGGGCTCATGACCGACCGCGAGGCGCGCAAGCGCAACGTGGGCGGCGAAGTCCTCTGCTACGTGTGGTGATCGGAGCATGTCATGTCACGCATCGGTAAGGCCCCCATCACCGTCCCCGGCGGCGTCGACGTCACCATCGACGGCGCGCGACCGTCACGGTGAAGGGCCCGAAGGGCACCCTCGCCGCGTCACATCCCCGGCGCCATCACCGTCCGCCAGGACGACGACGCACTGCTGGTCGTCGAGCGTCCCGACGACGAGCGCGAGAGCCGCGCGCTGCACGGGCTCACCCGCACGCTCGTCAACAACATGGTCGTCGGCGTCACCGACGGCTTCAGCAAGGAGCTCGAGATCGTCGGCGTCGGCTACCGCGCCGAGGCCGCAGGGCCCGACAACGCTGCGCCTCGCCCTCGGCTTCAGCCATCCCGGTCATGGTCGACGCGCCCGGACGGCATCACCTTCGAGGTGCCGGCCCAGACGACGCGATCGTCGTCAGGGGCATCGACAAGGAAGTCGTCGGCCAGGTGGCCGCCGACATCCGCTCCATCCGCAAGCCCGAGCCCTACAAGGGCAAGGGCGTGCGCTACCTCGGCGAGCAGGTCCTGCGCAAGGCCGGCAAGGCCGGCAAGAAGTGAGGATCGCATGAGCAACGTCGCGCAGACACGCCGCACGGCCGCATCCGCCGTCACACGCGGGTCCGCAAGAAGATCCACGGCACCGCGGCGCGTCCTGCGCCTCGCCGTGTTCCGTTCGAACAAGCACCTCGTGATGCAGGTGATCGACGACGAGCGCCGGTCGCACGCTGGCCGCCGCCTCGACCCACGAGGCCGACGTCAAGCGCCGCAGGGCGGCACCGGCGCGACGGTCGCCGCCGCGCACCGGCTCGGCACGCTGGTCGCCGAGCGGGCCAAGGCTGCCGGCGTCGACAAGGTCGTGTTCGATCGAGGCGGGTTCCTCTACCACGGGCGTGTCGCGGCTGCGGCCGACGCCGCCCGCGAAGCCGGACTGGAGTTCTGATGGCTGCCACCGATGCTGCCGGCCTGCGCGAGTCGCGGGTCATCGCCATCAACCGCGTCGCCAAGGTCGTCAAGGGCGGTCGCCGCTTCTCGTTCACCGCGCTCGTGGTGATCGGCGACGGCAACGGCCAGCGTCGGCCTCGGCTACGGCAAGGCCAAGGAGGTGCCGCTGGCCATCCAGAAGGGCACCGAGGAGGCCAAGAAGAACCTCGTTCGACGGTGCCGCTGGCCGGCTAGCACCATCACCCACCCGGTCATCGGCGTCAGCTCGGCGCCGGCCGCGTGCATGCTGAAGCCGGCCGCCCCCGGTACCGGCGTCATCGCCGGCGGCGCGGCGCGCGCCATCCTCGAGGAGGCCGGGCGTCCACGACGTGCTGTGCCAAGTCGCTCGGCTCGTCGAACGCCATCAACGTCGCCCGGGCGACGATCGACGGCCTGCAAGTCGCTGCAGCGCCCCGACGAGGTCGCCGCGCGCGCGGCCTCGAGGCCGAGGAGTTCGTGCCCAAGGGCCTGCTCAGCGCCTACAACGAGCGCCAGCAGCTGACGCGCCGAGCGAGGAGGACTGACTGATGGCCGCGACAAGAACTGGCGCCGCCACGAGCGGCGACACGATGCTGAAGGTGACGCAGGTGCGGTCCGAAGATCGGCACCAAGCCCAAGACGCGCGGCACGCTGCGCGCCTCGGCCTGCGGCCGGATCGGCGACTCGCAACATGCTGCCCGATCGGCCGGAGATCCGCGGCATGCTGCACCGGTCCCCACCTCGTCACGGTGGACGGTCGACGAGCCGCCGCCAGCGAACGCATCCAAGCACGAGGAGAGCTGACATGCGCGTCGACGAGCTCGCACCAGCGCCCGGCTCCACCAAGGCCGCCAAGCGCGCGTCGGCCGAGGCATCGGCGGCCAGGGCGGCAAGACCGCCGGCCGCGGCACCAAGGGCCAGCAGGCCCGCAACACGGTGGCCCGCGGCTTCGAAGGCGGCCAGATGCCGCTCAAGCAGCGCGTCCCGAAGCTGAAGGGCTTCAACAACCCGTTCCGCATCGAGTACCAGGCCATCAACCTCGACGTGCTCGAGGCCAGCCGGGCTGAGTCCGACGTCACCCCGGAGACGCTCGCACGCCCACGGCCTGGCCCACAAGGGCGCCCTGGTCAAGGTCCTCGGCCGGGGCGAGATCACCCGCGCTCGTGCACGTCACGGCGCACGGCTGTCTCCCAGGCTGCTGCAGACGGCGATCGCGGCGGCAGGCGGTAGCGTCGACGACTGTTGCCCTCCCCTTCGCGCCGGGCCGTCCGCCGGCCAAGGGCAACCAGTTCACCAACCGCTGACCTCACCCAGTACCTGGTCCCGGCTGCCTGCCGAGGAGCGACGGCTGTGTTCGCGAACCTGAAGAACGTCCTCAAGGTCCCTGACCTGCGGAACAAGATCCTGTTCACGTCTGGCGATGGTCGCCCTGTACCGCCTCGGCGCGAACGATCCGCGTGCCCGGCATCGACCCCGGCGCGGTCGACGCAGCTGCAGGAGCAGGCGCGAGTCGCAGGGTGCCATCGGCTTCCTCAACCTGTTCTCCGGCGGTGCGCTCGAGCAGCTTCGCCGTCTTTGCGCCTCGGCATCATGCCGTACATCACGGCGTCAGCATCATCATGCAGGTCCTCGGCGTGGTCATCCCCAAGCTGGAGGAGCTGGCAGCACCAGGGTGCGGTCGGCCAGCGCAAGATCACCCAGTGGACCCGCTACCTGGCCATCGGCCATCGCCACGCTGCAGGCCACCGGCCTGACCTTCATCTTCGGCCGAGGGCAGCGGCCGTTCGCTGCTCGGCCAGAACGGCGCCGAACGTCCAGCTGCTGCCCGACGGGACGTCGGCCTGCGCGCTACCTGATGATCATCATCACGCTGGTCGCCGGCACCGCGCATCGTTGATGTGGATCGGCGAGCTGATCAGCCAGCGGGGCATCGGCAACGGCATGTCGATGCTGATCTTCTGCCTCGGTCGTCAGCCGCCTCGCCGTACGCCTACTACGCGATCCTCAGCAGAAGGAGCTGGTTCTGTCTTCGCTGTCCTGCTGGTCGTATCAGCCTGCGTCATCGCTCGTCGCCATCGTGCTGCGTCGAGCTGGGCCAGCGCCGCATCCCCGTGCAGTTCGCCAAGCGCGTGGTCGGCCGGCGCGATGTACGGCGGCCAGAGCACCTACATCCCGCTGAAGGTCAACCAGAGCCGGCGTCGATCCCGATCATCTTCGCCAGCTCGGTGCTGCTGCTGCCGGTGCTCATCTCCAACCTGCTCGGCAACGTCGACCGAGCGGCTGGCGCCGTCGCTGCACGCAGTTCATCAACAAGTACGTGGTCAACCAGACCAACCTCGTCTCACCTGCTGATCTACGGCGCTACTGATCGTCGGCTTCGCCTACTTCTACAACGCGATCGCCTTCGACCCGAGCCAAGCCAGGCCGACCAGATCCGCAAGCAGGGTGGCTTCATCCCCGGCATCCGCCCCGGCCCCCAGACCGAGCGCTACCTGTCGAAGACGCTGAACCGCATCACGCTGCCCGGCGCCGTCTTCATCGCCATCATCGCCCTCCTGCCCGTACGATCGTGCTGGCGCTGGGCGACGTGCAGAGCTTCCCGTTCGCCGGCACGTCGGTGCTGATCGCCGTGGGCGTCGCGCTCGAGACCATGAAGCAGATCGACAGCCAGCTGATGCTGCGCAACTACGAGGGCTTCCTGAAGTGAACCTGGCCGGCCGTCAGCGTGGACGGGCGGTGCACGCTTGATCCCGGGCGCGCGGCTGGTGGTCCTCGGCCGCCAGGGTGCGGGGAAGGGCACGCAGTGCGTCCGCTTGTCGCGCCACTACGTCGTACCCGCACATCTCGACCGGGCGACATGCTGCGCGCCGCCGTGCAAGGAGGGCACGGAGCTCGGCCGACGCGCTGACAGCATCATGGATGGCCGGCGAGCCTGGTCCCGCGACGACGTCATGATCGGCATCGTCGACGATCCGCCTGGGCCGCCCGGACGCCATGACCAGCGGCTACCTGCTGGACGGCTTCCCGCGCACGGTCGCCCAGGCCGAGGCGCTCGACGACATCACGGCCGAGCACCCGCTCGACCTGGTCATCGACCTCGACGTGCCCCGGAGATGGTGCTCGAGCGGCTGTCCAGCGCGCCGGGTGTGCCGTGACTGCGGCACGAACTACCACGCCACGGGCATGGAGCGGCGGCCGTGGATCTGCGACGTCTGCGGCGGCGACGTCGATCCACCGGGAGGACGACACCGAGGAGGCCATCAACCGCCGCCTCGACGGCTACGAGACCCAGACCTGTCCGCTCGATCGACTTCTACGCCACGCAGGGCCTGCTCGTGCGGGTCAGCGGGGTCGGCTCGCCCGGACGAGGTCCTGATCCGCCTCATCTCGGCCATCGAGTCCCCGCCGCCGCAGCCCCCTCGTCGGCTGACTTCGTGCGTCGCCCATCTCCGCTGCGCTTCGATCGGCTCCTACTCGCTTCGCTCGGCAATGCGTCGGGCCTGCTGCGGTGCGTCCGGCCGTACGCCGGACGCACCGTGTACCGTGCTCCGCTCCCCGCGGCCCGGCATGCCGCTGAGCAGCGACGACAGGCGGAACGGGGCCCCGCGCGGGAGACTGGCACTCGCGAAGCCCGGCGGTAGCATTGTCCTCCGGCCTTGTTCGTCCTGTCGACCCCGCATGGTCGGCGAACCTGGGCGGCCAGGGTCGCTGTCGACGCGCTCGGTTCACGACCCTGTTGAAGTTACCAGAGTAGTCGACGGAGGAGCCTGCTCTGCCGAAACCGAGGGAAGACGCGATCGTGCTGGAGGGCACGGTCGTAGAGCCCCTTCCGAACGCCATGTTCAGGGTGGAGCTCGACAACGGCCACAAGGTGCCAGCCCACATCTCCGGGAAGATGCGGATGCACTACATCCGAATCCTGCCCGGCGACAAGGTCCAGGTCGGAGCTGACTCCCTACGACCCTCAGTCGAGGTCGGATCACCTACCGCTACAAGTGAAAGCCGGTGAGCACCGATGAAGGTTCGTCCGAGCGTCAAGAAGATCTGTGAGAAGTGCAAGGTGATCCGTCGCCACGGCCGGGTCAGGGTCATCTGCGAGAACCCGCGCCACAAGCAGCGTCAGGGCTGAGAGGCCGGAGGAAGCACAGCATGGCACGTATCGCCGGCGTCGACATCCCGCGCGAGAAGCGGCTCGAGATCGCGCTCACCTACATCTTCGGCATCGGCCGGACCGACGGCGCAGAAGATCTGCGACGAGCACCGGCACTCGACCCGCAACACCGGGTCCGCGACCTGACCGAGGACGAGGTCAGCAAGCATCCGTGTCTACGTCGACCAGCAACCTGCACGGTCGAGGGCGACCTGCGCCGCGACGTCGGCCCAGGACATCAAGCGCAAGATCGAGATCGGCTGCTACCAGGGCGTCCGCCACCGCAAGGGCCTCCCGGTGCGCGGCCAGCGCACGCACACCAACGCCCGCACCCGCAAGGGCCCAAGCAAGACCGTCGCCAACAAGAAGAAGGCAGTGAGGAAGTAGATGGCCAAGCCGAAGCCAGGCGGGCGCCGGCCCTGCAAGCGCGAGCGCAAGAACGTCACCGTCGGTGTCGTCCACATCAAGAGCTCGTTCAACAACACGATCGTCATCGATCACCGACACCGAGGGCAACGTCATCTCGTGGGCGTCGGCCGGGAACGTCGGCTTCAAGGGTTCGCGCAAGTCGCACGCCGTTCGCCGCCCAGATGGCCGCCGAGAAGGCAGCCAGCGGCGGCGATGGAGCACGGCGTGCGCCGGGTCGAGGTGCAGGTGAAGGGCCCGGGCTCGGGTCGCGACACCGCGATTCGCTCGCATGCAGAACACCGGCATCGAGGTCACCGTCGATCAAGGACGTCACGCCCGTGCCCCACAACGGCTGCCGCCAGCCGAAGCGCCGCAGGACCTGGTCTGACATGGCTCGCTACACCGGCCCGAAGGTGCGCGTCTCGCGCCGACTCGGCACCAACATCTTCGAGAACGACAAGGGCCGCAAGGCGCTCGAGCGCCGCCCGTTCCCGCCCGGGCGCCCACGGCCGCACCCGCCGCCGCAACAGCCGGCAGCGAGTACCTCGGTCCAGCTGCAGGAGAAGCAGAAGGCCAGAATACATCTACGGCGTCCTCGAGCGCCAGTTCCGCCGCACCTACGAGGAGGCCACCCGCCTGCAGGGCGTCGACGGGCGAGAACCTGCTGCGCCTGCTCGAGCAGCGCCTCGACAACGTCGTGTACCTGCGCCGGCTGGGCCTCGCACCCGCCCGCAGGCCCGCCAGTTCGTCAACCACGGCCTCATCAACGTCAACGGCAAGCGCGTCAACATCGCCGAGCTACCGCGTCCGCAAGGGCGAGGTCGTCGCCCGTCGGCCGGAAGGCCAGCGAGATGATCGTCATCCAGCACAACATCGACGTCGCTCGACCGCTACGGTCGTCGGCTGGCTCGAGACCGGCGACGGCGGCAAGCAGGGTCACCGTCCGCGACCTGCCCCAGCGCGATCACATCGACGTGCCCGTGCGCGAGCAGCTCATCGTCGAGCTCTACTCCAAGTAATCCATCGCGCCCACAGACCGCCCACCAAGTCGCAGAGGCACATCCTCATGCTCGTCATCCAGCGTCCCACCGTCGAGGCGCATCGGCGAGGCCGAAGACGACAACCGCCAGCGGTTCGCCGTCGGCCCGCTCGAGCCTGGCTTCGGCCACACGCATCGGCAACTCGCTCGCGGCGCACCCTGCTGTCGTCGATCCCCGGCGCCGCCATCACCGCGGTGCGCTTCGACGACGCCCTCCACGAGTTCGACACCATCGCCGGCGTCACCGAGGACGTCACCGACATCATCCTGAACCTCAAGGACATCGTGCTCACGTCGACAGTCCGACGAGCCAGTCGTGCTGCGCCTCGACGTCCGTGGCCCGGCCGACGTCACCGCCGGCGACATCAAGCTGCCCGCCGCGAGATCGAGATCCTCAACCAGCGACGCTGCACATCGCCACGCTCAACGCCAAGGGCCGGCTGGCCGTCGACCTCACCGTCGAGCCGCGGCCGCGGGCTACCTGTCGAGCGACCGTGACGTCGCAGAGCCGCACGATCGGCGTCGTCCCGATCGACGCCATCTTCTCGCCGGTCCGCCGCGTGACGTTCGACCGATCGAGCCCACCCGCGTCGAGCAGTCGACGAACTACGACCGCCTGCGTCCTCGACATCGAGACCGACGGCTCCATCACGCCCAAGCGAGGCGCTGGCCTCGGCCGGGGCCACCCTGCGCTCGCTGGTCGACCTCGTCGCCAACCTGTCGCGATGATCCGCAGGGCCTCGAGCTCGGCGAGGTCGCCGCCGTCAGCGCCGGCGTCGCCCGACCTCGACCTGCCGATCGAGGACCTCGACCTGTCCGAGCGCCCCCGCAACTGCCTGAAGCGGGCCCAGATCAACACGATCGGCGAGCTGCTGACCAAGACCGAGGACGACCTGCTGAACATCACCAACTTCGGGCAGAAGAGCCTGGACGAGGTGAAGGCAGAAGCTCGACGAGCGCGGCCTGACGCTGCGCGGAGCTGAGGAGAGACCGACATGCCGCACCCCACGCCGTGTCCCGTCGCTTCGGCGGCTGGCTCGCAGCACCAGCGGCTGATGATGGCCAACCTGGCCGCGTCGCTGTTCGCCGCGCGAAGGCATCGTGACCACCGAGGCCAAGGCCAAGGCGCTGCGCCCGGTGGCCGAGAAGCTGATCACCAAGGCCAAGAAGGCGCAGGACGACGACCCGATGCGGGTCCACCGGATCCGCCAGATCCAGGCCTACCTGGGCGACCGGGAGATGACCGTCAAGCTGGTCGACGAGGTGGCGCCGCGCTACCTGCAGCGGCCACGGCGGCTACACCCGGATCCTGAAGCTCGGTCCGCGCCAGGGCGACAACGCCCCCATGGCCCGCATAGAACTGGTGTAGGCAGCTCATTCGTCGCTCATCCTCCGCTGCGCTTCGGCTGGCTCCTGCTCGCTTCGCTCGGCAATGCGTCGGGCGCCGCTGCGGTGGGCCGGCGGAGCCAGACCCACCGGCTGACGGAACGATCGGTTAGCCGGCGGCGGGGACGAGCCGGATGACCCTGTTCGACACTCCTACCGTGCGGGTCCGGCTCCTCGTGGCCTATGACGGGTCGGCGTTCCACGGCTTCGCCCTGAACCGCGACGTGCCGACGGTCGCCGGCGCACCGGCGGCGCCATCTCCCGCGTCCTCGGTCACGAGCGTTCGTGCTCACCGCGGCCGGCCGCACGGACACCGGCGTGCACGCGTGGGGCCAGGTCGTCTCCTTCGACGTGCCGGCCGACGGGCTGGACCTGGCCCGGCTGCAACGCAGCGTCAACGGGCTCTGCCGGCCCGCGATCGCAGTGCACGCAGCGGAGGTGGCCGAGCCGGACTTCGATGCCCGCTTCTCGGCGCTCTGGCGCCGCTACCGCTACACGGTCCTGAACGAGGCCGCTCCCGATCCCTTCCTCGCAGGCGACGACGTGGCACGTCGAAGCCCCGCTCGACCTGCAGGGCCCTGAGGCTGGCCTGCGATCCCCTCATCGGCGAGCACGACTTCTCGTCGTTCTGCCGGCGCCCGAAGCCCGCGGCGGGCGATCCGCCCGCGACGCTGGTCCGCCGGGTCGTCTCGGCGCGTGGGACGAGGTCGGCGAGACCGACCGGCGGCTGCTGCGCTTCGAGATCACGGCCAACGCCTTCTGCCACCAGATGGTCCGCTCCATCGCCGGCACCCTGGTCGAGGTGGGCCTGGGCAAGCGCTCGGCCGGCTCGCTGATGGGGACGCTGCGGGCTCGCGACCGCGCCACGGCCGGCCAGCTGGCGCCCGCGCACGGCCTCTGCCTCTGGGAGGTTGGCTACCCGTGACGCCCTCTCCAGCGTTCATGTCCGCGCTGGCGACCGCCGAGTGCGCGAATCGCGGACGCGAACGTCGTGGGACGGCTGTTTGCCGAAGGGCCGGGCGGCCCGTATCCTTACCCGGTTGCCCTGTAAGGCCTCGGCGTCCGCGCGCCAGGTGAAGGAACAGGCGAAGGAAGCGGTGATGCGTACCTACTCCCCAAAGCGAGCGAGATCGCGCGCCTGGCACGTGATCGATGCCGACGGCCTCGTGCTCGGTCGCCTGTGCACCGAGACGGCCCGCCTGCTCCGCGGCAAGCACAAGCCCACCTTCGCCCCCCACCTCGACACGGGCGACCACGTGATCGTGGTCAACGCCAGCAAGGTGGTCCTGACCGCCGGCAAGGCCGAGCGGGAGCACGTCTACCGCTTCTCCGGCTACCCGGGCGGGCTCAAGCAGGAGACCTACGCCGAGTCTGCTGGCCCGCAGGCCCGAGGAAGCCATCCGCCGCTCGGTGCGGGGCATGCTCCCCAAGGGCCCGCTCGGCCGCCAGATGCTGAAGAAGCTCAAGGTCTACGCCGGCCCTGAGCACCCGCACTCCTCCCAGAACCCGCGCTCGGCTCGAGCGTGCCCCAGGCCCAAGGCTCGCTGAGCGCGAGGAGGATCCGATCGTGACCAAGCCACTCACGCAGAACACCGGCCGCCGCAAGCAGGCCGTCGCCCGGGTCCGCCTCCGGCCCGGCACCGGCACCATCATCGTCAACCGGCGGTCCGCTTCGAGCGACTACTTCCCGGTGGCCACGCACCGGATGACGCTCGGCCGAGGCGCTGCGGGTCACGAGCACCGAAGAGGTGTACGACGTCGACGCCACGCTCGACGGCGGTGGCATCAGCGGCCAGGCCGGGGCCCTCCGCCTGGGCATCGCCCGGGCCCTCATGCGAGCTCGATCCCGAGATGCGGAGCACCCTGAAGCGGGCCGGCCTCCTCGACGCGGACCCCGCGAGAAGGAGAGCAAGAAGGCCGGCCTGAAGAAGGCCCGCAAGGCGCCGCAGTACTCGAAGCGCTGATGCACCCCACCGGAAGCGGAGCTCCGGCAGGGACCCTGCAGGTCCCGCCTCCCCGGCTGCGCAGGGCCGCCGAGTCGCGGCCACGGCGCCGCGCTGATCCGCAGGCCCTCCATGGCCCTGCGCTTCGGCACCGACGGCGTCCGCGGCGTCGCCAACGCCGAGCTGACCCCCGAGCTGGCCCTGGTACTCGGTCGCGCTGCGCGCGTGCTGGGTGGCGACCACGTGGTGATCGGCCGGGATCCTCGCCGGTCCGGGCCCATGCTCGAGGCCGCGCTGGCCGCCGGGTTCGCCTCGGCCGGCGGCGACGTCGAGCTGGTCGGCGTGGTGCCGACCCCGGCCGTCGCCTACCTCTCCGACGTCCAGCGCTGTGTCGGTGCCGTCATCTCGGCCTCCCACAACCCCTTCGCCGACAACGGGATCAAGCTCTTCGCGCCGGGCGGGCGCAAGCTGCCCGACGACGTCGAGGAGGCCATCGAGGCCGAGATCGAGCGGGAGCTGGGCGGTGAGGTCGGCAACCGGCCGCGGGGACCGGGGTCGGCACCATCCGGACGCAGGCGGACGCCGCGCGCCTACGCCGACCACCTCGTCGGCCTGTTCGAGACGCCCGGTGTGCTCACCGGCCTGGACATCGCCCTCGACTGCGCCAACGGGGCGACGAGCGCGCTGGCCCCGGAGGTCTTCGACCGCTTGGGGGCGCGCGTCGTCGTGCGGGCAGCAGCGCCGGATGGTTGCAACATCAACGATCAGTGCGGCGCGACCCATCCCGGGCCGCTGGCCCATGCCGTGGAGGTCGGTGGGTTCGAGCTGGGCCTGGCGTTCGACGGCGACGGCGACCGGTTGATCGCCGTGGACCACACGGGCGCGGTGGTCGACGGCGACCACATCATCGCCATCTGCGCGCTCGACCTCCACCGCCGCGGTCTGCTCCGGCCACGGCACCGTGGTCGTCACCGTGATGACGAACCTGGGCTTCCGCCTGGCCATGGAGCGGGCCGGCATCCGCGTCGTCGAGACGGCCGTGGGCGACCGCTACGTCCTCGAGGCGCTCGAGGCCGGCGGCTTCACGATGGGTGGCGAGCAGAGCGGCCATGTGGTCTTCACCGACCTGGCCACGACGGGCGACGGCATCCTCACCGGCCTCGTCCTGGCCGGACGTCGTCCAACGGTCCGGACGGACGCTGGCGGAGCTGGCCGAGGAGGCGATGACCCGCCTGCCCCAGGTCCTGGTCAACGTGCGGGTGGCGGGGTCGGCGGTGGCCGCCGCGGCGTCCCTGGCGCCCGACGTGGCGGCGGCCGAGGCCGAGCTCGGGGCCACCGGGCGGGTGCTGGTGCGGGCCGAGCGGCACCGAGCCGATCGTGCGGGTCATGGTCGAGGCGGCCGGCCACGACGAGGCCGAGCGGGTCGCACGCGACCTGGCCGCCGCCCTGGCGGACCAGGCCCACCACTAGCCTCTCCGCCCATGTGCGGGATCGTCGCCATCCTGACCAGGCCGGGCTCGCGTCCCACGCCCAGCGCCGAGGAGCTGCTCGGAGCGCTGGATGCCGCGGTGCACGTGCCGACCGGGGCGGGCCCGCCCGCTGGCGCTCGACCGGATGGTCGCCGAGGCCGGCAGTGGCGGACGCGCTGCTCGCGGCGTGCCCGGCGTGCGGGCGCTCGCCGACCGGCCGTCCCTGGTCGCCGCCATCGAGGCCCGACTCGACCAGCCTGGACGCGCTCGTGGCCGGCGAGGAGGCCCGGGTCGAGGACGCCGACGCCGACGCGCTCGACGTCGAGCGGACCAACGCCGCGCTCGTCCGCTGCCAGGGACGTGCTCTGGGCGCTGCGCCGGGACCGCCTGCGCACCGCGGCCGCCGTCTCGGCGCTGGCCGGGCGGGAGGCGGGCGAGGCCGCGCTGGCCGGCTTCCTCGTCTGTCCAGCTGGCCCTGTCCGCCATCGACCGCCTGGAGGTTCGGGGCCGGGACTCGGCCGGGCTGCACCTGTTCGTGTGGGACCACGGGCTCGACCTCGACGATCCCGAGCTCGCCAGCCGGCTGGCCCGTCGCAGCGACGACCCGCTGTACCCGTCCGGCGCGGTCCGGGTGGCCGACGGCGTGCTGTCGTTCGTCTACAAGGCCGCAGCCGAGATCGGCGAGCTCGGCGACAACACCGCCGCCCTGCGTGCCGCGCGTCCACGGCGACGGGCTGCTCCTACGTGGCCCTGGCGTCGCCGGGCGCGAGGCTCTCGGTGCTCGGTCACACCAGGTGGGCCAGCGTCGGGATCATCTCCGAGCCCAACACCCATCCGGTCAACAGCGAGGAGGACCGCACGACCGGCGGCCGTACGTGGTCGCGGCGCTCAACGGCGACGTCGACAACCACGCCGACCTGCGGGCCCGCGTCCGAGCTCTCCTTCCCACCCCCGATCACGACCGACGCCAAGGTGATCCCGTCCCTGGTGTCCCGAGAGAGGCGCTGACCGCGCCGACCTGGTCGAGGCCTTCCGCCGGACGGTGAGCACCTTCGAGGGGTCGGTCGCCATCGCGCGCGGCCAGCGGCGGCGCCCGGCGAGGTCCCGCTGGCACTGCGGGGGAGCGGCCAGGGGCTGTACGTCGGCCTGGCCGAGGACCTGACCATCGTGGCCAGCGAGCCGTACGGGCTGGTCGAGGTCACGGACCGCTACCTGCGCATGGACGGCGAGACGCCCGCCCACGCGAACCAGCCGCTCAGCGGCGGGCAGGTCGTCGCCGTTTCGGCCGACGGAGCGGGCGAGCTCGAGAGCGTGGTGCGGGTCGCCTACGATGGCGCGCCGCTGCCCGTCCAGTGAGGACGAGCTGGCGCAGGCCGAGGTCACGACCCGCGACATCGACCGCGGCGACGCCCCCACTTCCTGCTGAAGGAGATTCGGGAGGCGCCGGAGAGCTTCGCCAAGACCCTGCGAGGCCACATCGTCGAGCGGAGCGGCTCCTCCGAGCCGCAGTGGGCGACCGGGCGCTCCCGGCCGTCCGCGATCGCCTCGCCGACGGTTCCATCCGCCGCGCCTCTGCATCGGCCAGGGACGGCCGTCGGTCGCGCCGCAGGCCGTGGCCGCGCTGCTGACCCGGCTGTGCGGCGAGGGCATCGACGTCGATCCCATCACCGCCACCGAGCCTCCGGCTTCCACCTCCGGCCCTCGATGGCCGACACGCTGATCATCGCCGTGAGCCAGAGCGGGACCACGACCGACACGAACCGCACGGTCGACCTGGCCCGCGCCGCGGCGCGGCCGTCGATCGGGATCGTCAACCGCCGCCAGAGCGACCTGACCGACAAGGCCGACGGCATCCTCTACACATCCGACGGCCGCGACGTCGAGATGAGCGTGGCCTCGACCAAGGCCTTCTACGCCCAGGTGGCGGCGGGCGCGCTGCTGGCGTGCGCCATCTCGAGGCCATCGGCTGCGGCTCGACCAGAGCGCCGACGCGCTGCTGGCCGGCCTGCGGGAGCTGCCCGGCGCGATGCGCACGGTCCTGACCGCCGCAGCCGGAGATCGCCGACGCGGCGCCGCGGCTGCGCTCCGTCGCGCGCTACTGGGCGGTCGTCGGCAACGGCCCCAACCGCGTGGCCGCCGAGGAGATCCGGATCAAGCTGAGCGGAGCTCTGCTACAAGTCGATCGCCTGCGACGTCACCGAGGACAAGAAGCACATCGACCTGTCCTCCGAGCCGCTGATCCTCGTGTGCGCGGCCGGCCTGATCGGTTCGACGGCGGACGACGTGGCCAAGGAGGTGGCGATCTTCCGGGCCCACAAGGCGGCGCCGATGGTCATCGCCACCGAGGGCGAGGAGCGCTTCGGCGCCGCCCTGCGGTCATCACCGTCCCCGGGTGCAGCCGAGCTGGCCTTCGTGCTGGCCGCGATGGTCGGGCCACCTGTTCGGCTACGAGGCCGCGCTGGCCATCGATGCCCTGGCCCGGCCCTGCGGGAGGCCCGGAGGTCATCGAGCGGGCGGTCGGCACGGGCGCGCCGAGGCCGACGAGCTGCTGCGAGGGCTGCGGCAGGACCTCGGCGCCGCTGTCCCAGCGCTTCGTCGACGGCCTGCGCAGCGGCGCTCTACGACGGCAACCTCGAGGCGTCGACCGCGGTCGGCCTGGTCGGGCGGCTGCGGACATCACGCAGCGACACGCCGCTCGAGTCGTACCAGCGGGAGTCCGGCGGGTGGCCACGCCGGCCGGCCTCGTCGACGACCTCACCGCCGCGCTCAGCCGCGGCATCGACGAGCTGACCCGCCCGGTCGACGCCATCAAGCACCAGGCCAAGACCGTCACGGTCGGCATCTCCCGCTCCGACGAGGCCCCGCTGGACCGCCCGCTCGTGCAGGCCGTCCTGGCCGCCGGGGCGCCGCGGGAGCGGCTCAGCTACACCACGCTGCGGTCGCTCGCCGCGCCTCGATCCGGCGGTCGCTGCGGTGGTCGGTTTCACCCGCTACGCAGTCGAGGGCGACCCCGCCTCGGGTGCGGCCACGATCGAGATCGTCGACCGGGGAGGGATCTCGCTCGGCGTGCCGTCGCGGGTCGAGCGCAATTCGCACCTGCAGGGCACGAAGCGCCGGGTCGCCATGGAGCGCGAGCTGCTCGTCGCCCGGGGCCGTCACGACGGCCGGACCGTGCTGATGGTGCCCGAGGCCAAGCGGCTCGCAGTGCACGGGCATCACCCTCGTGCACGTGCTGTTCGTCGAGCAGCTGCCGGCGCCGGTGCGCGCGCCGTGCTCCAGGGATGGGACCGTCGCTACGACCGCCTCGTCGACTGGGTCACGGAGACCGAGGGCGGCGTTCCGGGACGACCTGCTGGCCGAGATCCCGGTGGCCGACCTCCTGACGATCCCCGTGAGCGACCTGGCCGAGCGCTGGCGGTCTCCTTCCGCTTCCGGCCGCCCGGTACCGCCGGCCTGAGGCGGCGTCGCGTGATCGGGGTCGGCCTCGACGTGGTCGACATCGAGCGCTTCCGCGAGGTCCCGGCCCGCCGGCCGGCCATGCACCAGCGGCTCTTCACCGACGGTGAGCGTGGCCCTGGCCGCCGGCCGCACTGGACCCGGTGCCGGCGCTGGCGGTGCGCTTCTGCGCGCCAAGGAGGCCGTGATGAAGGCGCTCGGCGTCGGACTCGGCGCGCCTCGTTCCAGGAGGTCGAGGTGGTGCGGCAGGCGTCGGGCGCGTCGGAGCTGCGGGTCACCGGCGCGGCCGCGGCGCTGGCCGCAGCGCAGGGCGTGACCGCGGTGGCAGGTGTCGCTCAGCCACCCGAGGCCACCGCGGCGGCCGTCGTCAACGCCCTCAGCCTTCGGGCATGCCTGCCGGTCCCGACGGCCCCCCGCCCGCTGCCCGTGCCGTCCGCGAGCGAGGTCGTCAAGCAGGTCCGGGACGGCTTCTGACGACGGCCTGCTCCGGGACGTGGCCGCCCGCAAGGCGCAGCTGCACCAGCTCCGCCGCCTGCTGGTGGAGCAGGAGGACCGGCTGCTCGCCGCGCTGGCGGCCGACATGGCAAGCCCCATCGAGGGCTGCGCCACGGACCTCGGCTTCACGATCAGCGAGATCACCTCACTCCGAAGCACCTGACCGGTGGGTGCGCCCCCGGTCGGTCGGCTGGCTGCCGGCGGTGACCCGTCTGGGCCGAGCCTGAGATCCGGCCGGAGCCGCCTCGGGCGCGGCGCTGTGATCGCACCCGTGGAACTCACCCGGTCCAGCTCCCGCTGGCCCCGGCTGGCGCGGCGCTGGCCGCCGGCAACGCCCTCGTCCTGAAGCCGAGCCGAGATCAGCGCCCACACGGCCGAGACCCTGGCCGAGCTGGTGCTCCCGCCACCTCGACGAGCGGCCGTCGCCGCCGTGACCGGGCGGCGTCGACGAGACGCACCGCGCTCTCGCCGAGCGGTTCGACCACATCTTCTCGTGCACACGGGAACGGCGGTGCGGTCGGCCGTGATGCATGGCCGCGGCGCGAGCACCTCACGCCGGTCACGCTCGGAGCTCGGAGGCAAGAGCTCGGCGTCATCGTGGCCGCCGATCGCCCACGCCGGAGGTGACGGCACGACGCCTCGGGCCAAGTTCCTGAACGCCGGCCAGACGTGCGTAGCCCCGGACTACGTGCTCGTCGACCGCACCGTCGAGGCGCTCCGCCGCGGGCGCTGACGGGAGGCCGTCGGCCGCTTCTACGGCCCGGATCCGCGTGTCGCGGACTACGCCCGACGTCAACGAGTCCCACTTCGCCCGGCCGGCTGACTGGCCCGCTCGACGCCGGCGGCTACCGCGAGGTCGTCGTCGGCGGCGAACGGGACCGCGCCACCCGCTACCTGCGCTGACGGTGCTCGCGGGCGTGGATCCCGGCGTCGGCGGTGATGGGCGAGGAGGCCTTCGGCCCGATCCCGCCGGTGCTCGCGGTGGATGACGTCGACGAGGCGGTCGCCTTCGTCAACCAGCGCGACAAGCCATTGGCGCTCAGTACGCGCTCGTGCGGCGCAGGCCGCGACTCGATCGGTGCAGGTCGAGCGGACGTCGGCGGGTGGCGTGTGCGTCAACCAGCGCGGTGCTGCGGTGGTCGCCAGGCCGCCCGAGCTGCGCCAGCGCGTTCGCGGGGTCGGGGAGAGCGGGATCGGCGCTCACCACGGCCTGGCCGGGTTCGAGCGCCTCAGCCACCTCAAGCCGGTGCTGTCCTAAGCCCGTGCGGCCCGACCCTCCGGTGCCCCACCCGCCGCACTCACGGCCGGAAGCGGTGGCTCCCCGCGCCGAGCGGTCAGGCCAGTGACGTCCAGTAGTGACCGGTCGCCGGCCCCGGCGGTACCGTGGCCGATGATCCCGGTCGTCACGCCTGCGGAGATGGCGGCGATCGACGCCGGCTGCGCCGGAGCCGGTCGAGGTGCTGGACTCGAGCGGGCGTGCCGCCGTGGTCGCAGCCGCGGCAGCGGATGATGGGCGGGACGTACGGGCGTCGCGCCGTCGTCCTCGCCGGAAGTGGCAACAACGGCAACGACGGTCGGGCGGCGTGCGCGGCGCTGGCCTCGTTCGGGCGCGGCCGTGCGGGTGGTCGACGTCGCCGACGCTCCGGCCCGGCTGCCGGCGGCCGACCTCGGGATCGACGCCGCGCTTCGGCACGGGCTTCCACGGCTCGCTGGATCGGCGCCCGACGTGGGCGTGACGCCGCGGTGCTCGCCAGGTCGACATCCCGGAGCGGCGTGGGTCGGCGCGACCGGCGCGGCGGGCAGACGGCGTCCTGCCCGCCGTTTACCGGACGGTGACCTTCGCCGCGCTGGAAGCCGGATTCGCCGCCCCCGTTCCCGCCGCCCGTCGCCACCGGCGAGGTCGAGCTGGCGGACATCTGGCCTCGACGTGAGCCGGGCCTTGCAGCCCACCTGGTGACCGAGGACGACGCGCAGCGTGGCTGCCGCCGCCGCGCCGTCGACTCGCCACAAGCGGCACGCTTCTCTGCAGGCTGGCCATGGTCGCCGGCTCGCCGGGCATGACCGGGGCCGCCTGCCTGGCGGCGGCGGCTGCGATGCGGGCGGGGGCCGGGCAACGTCCGGGCTCTCCAGCCCGGGCGTTCACGCCTGGATCCCGGGCTGCCGACGGAGGTGGTGAGCCGCTCGCTGCCGATCGCGTCTCGTGGGCCGGAGGGGCGTCCTCGAGGAACTCCCGACCGGTTCCAGGCCCTCGTGGTGGGCCCGGGGTCGGGGGCGAGGCCAGCGGACTGACGGGGGTGCGGGAGCTGGCTCGCCGCGCATCGGTCCCGACGGTGGTCGACGGCGACGGCCTGTCTCGCTGGCCTGGTCGCCCGACGGTGCGGCTGCGTCCTGCAAGCGTCGCCACGCCGCCACGGTCCTCACCCCCACGACGGCGAGTTCGGCCTGCGCTGGCCGGCCGGCGCCCGGGGCCGACCGCCTGGCCGCGGCTCGCGCGTCCGCCACGACCGGTGCCGTCGTGCTGCTGAAGGGCCCGGCCACCATCGTGCCGAGCCGCGGGGCGCGCCCTCATCTCGACCGCGGGCGACGAGCGGCTGGCCACCGCCGGCACCGGCGACGTGCTCTCCGGCATCGTCGGCGCCCTCCTCGCCCAGCAGGTCCCGGCGTTCGAGGCCGCGGCCGATCGGTGCTGGCTGCACGGCTCGGCCGGGCGGCGCGGGCCCGAGCGCGCGGTCTGGTCGCCTCGATCTCCTCGGGCTCCATCCCCGGCGTGCTGAGCGGCTGTGATCTGCCGTGGCCGATCCCTCGCCGTGGCGCCTGGGTCGAGGTCGACCTCGGCGCGGTCGCCACTAACGTCGGCGTGCTGGCCGAGACCGTGGCCCCGGCCGTTGTGGGTCGCCGTGAAGGCCGACGGCTACGGCCACGGCGTGCCGTCGGCGGCGGCGCCGGGCGGCGCTGGAGGCCGGTGCAGAGGGGCTCGTGCGTGGCCTTCGTGCAGGAGGTGGGCGGCGCTGCGGCAGTCGGGGATCCTGGGCCCCGATCCTGGTGCTGTCCGAGCAGCCGGCGGCGCCAGTCGACGAGCTGGTCCGGCTGGCACCTGACCGCATCGCGTACACCCCCGAGTACCTGACGGCGCTGGCGAAGCGAGGCCCGGGAGACCAGCGAGCCCGACCGTTCGGGTGCACTCTCCAAGGCTGGACACCGGCATGCACCTGTGCCGGCGCGCCGTCGGCCGGAGCAGATCGCTGCCGCTGGTCGCAGGCGCTGCTCGCCCACCGCGAGCTGCGCTGTGGAGGGCCTGTGGACCCACCTGGCCTGCCGACGAGCCCGCCGTCCCACACCGATTGCAGCTGCGCACAAGCGTTCGACGACGCCGTGCTCGCGCTGGCGCTTGCGGGCTACGCCGCCGCCCATCGTCCACGCCGCCAACTCTGCGGCCGGGCTGGCGTGGGACTGGCCGCCCGCCGCGGACCTGGTGCGGGCTCGGCATCGCGGTCTACTGGATCGTGCCGGCTCTGAGCTGGCCGTGCTGTGTCGCGAGCTCGGAGCCGGCCCTCTCGCTGCGCTCCCGGTGAGCCACGTGCAACGGCTGGCCGCCGGGAGGGCGTCTCCTACGGCCATCGCACCGTCTTCGACCGGGACCGCACCATCGCCACCCTGCCCCTGGGCTACGCGGACGGGGCGCCGCTGGCGACTGTCCGAGGTCGGCGGAGTGGTGCTCAGGTCGGCGGCCGGCGCCGGCCCATCGCCGGTGTCGTCACGATGGACCAGCTGATGGTCGACTGCGGCGACGATCCGGTCGGCGCTAGGGGACGAGGCCGTCCTGCTCGGCGGGCAGGGCAGCGAGCAGATCACGCCCTGACTGGGCCAGCGCCCTCGGCACGATCGCCTACGAGGTGGCGTGCGGCTCTGCCGCCCCCGCCTTCCCGCCTCTACCAGGGCGAGGAGCCGGAGCCGGCCTTAGCGGCCGGGCCGCTTCCCGGGCGCCCGACGGGGAACCACCCGGGCGTTCATGTCCGCGGATCGTGCGTTGGACGGTCGCCAGCGCGGACATGAACGCCGCCCGAGGGTCCGGGAGGTCAGCGACCCGACGCTCGGCCCGTCACTAACCCGGCCGACGTGCCCACGCCGCTCGAGCTCGTCGCCACCGAGGCCGTCGACGTGCACCGGTGTGCGCTGAGCCGAGGGCCGGACCCAGGTCGTGTTCGGCATGGGCGATCCCGGCCGCCGACCTGATGTTCATCGGCGAGGGCCCGGGCGAGCAGGAGGACCGCCAGGGACTTCCCGTTCGTCGGCCGGAGCGGCCAAGCTACTCGACCGGCTGCTGCTCGAGGAGCTCGGCATCGACCCGAGAGCAGGTGTACATCGCCAACGTCGTCAAGTGCCGGCCGCCCGAGCAACCGCGACCCCAAGCCGGAGGAGATCGACGCCTGCCGACCGTACCTGCAGCAGCAGCTCGACCTCATCCGCCCGGCGGTGGTCGTCACGCTCGGCCGCTTCGCCGCGCCAGTGGCTGCTCGCAGACCAACGAGGGCATCATCCGACTGCGCGGCACGCAGCTACCCGTTCGCGCACGGCGTGCTGATCCCGACCCTCCACCCGGCGGCCGCGCCTCCGCGGTGGGGCCGCAGCCGCTCGGCCAGATGCGGCCGACTTCGTGCGGGCCAAGGCTGGCGCTGGCCGCCGCCAGGGCGGCGCGATGCGATCACCCTGCGCACGACCGCGGTCGGCGACGACGAAGGCGGTCGCGGCGGCGCTGGCCGAGCTCGCCCGCCCCGGCGACCTCATCCTTGCTCGCCGGGGAGCTGGGCGCCGGCAAGACCGCGTTCGCCCAGGGCTTCGCGCGCCGGCCTCGGCGTGCCTCGACACGGTCACCAGCCCGACGTTCACCCTCGTCCACACGCTACGACGGGGCGCCTCGCGCATGCACCACGCCGACGTCTACCGCCTGGAGCGGCATGGCCGAGGTGGCCGACCTGGGCTCGGCGAGCTGCTCGACGACGACGACGCCGTCGCTGCTGGTGGAGTGGGGCGACGTCGTGCCTGCAGCCTGGGCGCGCCGTGACCGTCCGCCTCGAGCCGCCGACCGATCACCTCGACGACCGGGTGCTCACGATCGCGCCACCGGCGCCCTGGGCGAGCGCTGGCCCGCGTCCAGTCGGCCATCAGCGTGCGTGGCCGCCGCTGACTGCCGGTGCCATCGTGCTGGCCGCATGCCGCACCCGCCCTCCGACCGCCGACCTGGAGCCCGCCGTGCTGATCCTCGGCATCGAGACCGCGACCGAGCAGGTCAGCGTGCGCCATCGGTGGCCACGAGGGCGTGATCGCCGCCTTCGAGGTCAGCCCGCGGCCGACGGCACGCCGAGATCGCTGACGCCCGGCCATCGAGTTCGTGCTGCGAGCCAGGCCGACATCGCCCTCGGCGAGCTCGGCGCCGTCGCCGTCGACGTCGGGCCCCGGCCTGTTCACCGGGCATGCGCGTCGGGCATCGCCACCGCCAAGGCCATGGCCCACGCCCTGCGCGTCCCGATGATCGGCGTCGCCAGCCTCGACCTGCTGGCGCTTCCCGCTGCGCCACGCCGACCGGCTCATCGCCGCCGTCATCGACGCCCGCCGGAGCGAGGTGTTCTACGCCTTCTACCGGCAGGTGCCGGGCGGCGTGCAGCGGCCTGGAGCCGCCGGCCGTCGGCCCCGCTCGACGACCTGGTCGGCCGAGCTCTCGGCCACCGGCGAGGAGGTCCTCCTGGTCGGCGACGGTGCGCTCCGCTACCGCGGCAGATCACTGCGCGAGGCCTCCGCGGGCTCGAGTTCGCCGAGCAGTGGCTCGGCCCAGCCCAGCGGCCGCCGCTCGTGCAGCTGGCCCACGCCCGCGCTCTGCGGGAGGAGTGGGTGCAACCCGTGCGGACCTGCAGCCGCTCTACCTGCGGCGGCCGGACGCCGAGATCAACTGGTCACCGCGGGAGTCGGCCCGGAGGTCGGCCTCGTGAAGATCCTCCCGGAGCGGCCCCGTCGCCCATCGCGACGACCTCGTCGTGCGCATCAGCCGCATGCGTCGCCGCCACGTGCGCGGCCATCCTGACGATCGAGCAGCAGGTGTACCCGCGCGCCCTGGTCCGCTGCGCGTGTTCGCCAGCGAGATCGACCAGATCCCGCGCACCCGCCGCTACCTCGTGGCGCACGTCGGGCGACGCCTCGTCGGCTACGGCGGGCTGATGCTCGCGTCCGACTCGGCGCACGTCACGAACATCGCGTGTCGACCCGCTAGCAGCAGCGCGCCGGGCGTGGGCACCCGGCCTGCCGCTGGCCCTGGCCCGGGACGCCATCGCCATGGCCGCGTGGCGCTCACCCTGGAGGTGCGGGTCGGCAACGTCGCCGCGCCCACCTGTACGAGCGCTTCGGCTTCGCGCCGCGGGGATCCGCAGGCGGTACTACGAGGGTCCGGGACGACGCCATCGTCATGCGAGCTCACTGACATCGGTCAGCCTGCTTACGCCGACCGCTGCTCGCGCCAGTCGAGGCCGAGGTCCTGCACCACAGTGGGTGACGAGTGAGCGAGCGAACCGCCAGCGGCGTGAGAGCGGAGACGATGAGCACGAACCGTCCCGAGCGGCGGAGAGCGGAGAGCCGAGTGAGCGCAGCGAACCGCCCGAGCGGCGGAGAGCGGAGAGCCGGAGTCGAGCGCAGCGAACCGCCCGAGCGGCGGAGAGCGAGAGCAGGGCAGGCGTGACCCGACGGAGCTGACATCCGCTGCGCGCCGCCGCTGCGCCCGGTCGACGCCTGACCGTCGTGCTCGGCATCGAGACGTCGTGCGACGAGACTGCGGCGGCGCTCGTGATGGGCGGGCGGCGACGTCGTCGTCCGTGCGGTCGTCGAGCGCAGGTCGACCTCCACGCGCCCGTACGGCGGGGTGGTGCCGGAGATCGCCAGCCGGGCCCACCTCGAGCTGCTCAACCCGGTCATCGCCGCGGCGATCGTCGAGGCCGGCGTCGACCGAGAGCCGCATCGACGCCGTCGGCCTGCACGGTCGGCCCGGGCCTGATCGGCGCGCTGCTCGTCGGCGTGTCGGCAGCCAAGGCGCTGGCCGCTGACATGGGACGTGCCGTTCGTGGCGGTCAACCACCTGAGGCCCACCTCTACGCCGCGCTCCTCGAGGACCTCGACGCTCGAGCTGCCGCTCGTCGTCCTCCTCGTGTCCGGCGGCCACACGATGCTGATCGAGATGGTCGACCACGGCCGCTACCGGCTGCTCGGCCAGACCATCGACGATGCCGCCGGTGAGGCCGTTCGACAAGGTGGCCACGTTCCTCGGGCTCGGCTACCCGGGAGGGCCGGCCATCGACCGAGACGTGCGGTCCACGGCGACCCGACCGCCATCGCCTTCCCGCCGGGCGATGCTCCACGACGGGCTCGACTTCAGCTTCAGCGGGCTCAAGACGTCGGTCGTCAACCACGTGCCGCACGCACCCCGACGTCGGCCACCGAGCACGTGGCCGCCAGCGTTCCAGGCAGGCCGTCGTCGACGTTCTCGTGCCACAAGGCCACGACCGCGGCTGCCGCGAGGTCGGCGCCAAGGGCTCGTGCCTCGGCGGCGGCGTCGCCGCCAACTCGCTGCTGCGGCGATGCAGCCGCTGGAGGCCTGCGAGCGGACGGCCTCGCGCTGCTCCTGCCCGAGCCCGGCGATGTGCACCGACAACGCGGCGATGATCGCTGCGACCGGCTGGCACCGCCTGCGGTCGCGACGGCCCGAGCTCCGCTCGACCACCGCCGCCGTCCCTAACCTGCACCTGCCGCTTCGCTGTGAGCCGGTGTGCGGTGCACGCACATCGGCTGGTGCGCTGGCATGCTGGACCGCTCATGACCGCTGTCCTGCCGCCGTTGCGGCCTCGGTCCGGATCAGCCGTGGACCCGCCCGGTGCGTGCTGGCGCCGATGGCCGGCGTGACCAACGCGCCCTTCCGCGCGGCTCTGCCGGCAGCTCACGGCGGTGGCCTGTACGTCAACGAGATGATCACGGCCCGCGCGCTGGTCGAGGGCAACGCCAAGACGCTGCGGATGGCGAGCTTTCGGCCCGACGAGACAGCCGCGCAGCCTGCAGCTCTACGGCGTCGACCCGGCGCGTACTGGGCGAGGCGGTCGCGGCGGCTGGTCGGCGAGGACCGGGTCGACCACGTCGACCTCAACTTCGGCTGCCCGGCGCCGAAGGTCACGCGGCGCGGCGGCGGTGCCGCGATCCCGGCCAAGCCGGACCTGCTGCGGGCCATCGTCGCGCGCAGCGCGTGACGGCGCACGCCGGCCGGCGTGCCGGTGACGATCGAAGTTCCGCATCGGGCGTCGACGACCGAGTACGCTCACGTACCTCGAGACGGGCCGCATCGCGCGAGGACGAGGGCTGTCGCCGCAGTCGCGCTGCACGCCCGCACCGCCGAGCAGCTCTACGCCGGCCGAGGCCGACTGGGACTGCGATCGGCGCGCCTGAAGGCGGCGCGTGACGACGATCCCGGTGCTCGGCAACGGCGACATCTGGGAAGCGGCCGACGCGCTGCGCGATGGTCGCGGCACACGGGCTGCGACGGCGTCGTCGTCGGGCGCGGCTGCCTCGGCCGGCCGTGGCTGTTCGCGCGACCTGGCGGCGGCGTTCGCGGCAAGCGAGCCGCCGCCTGCCGCCACTGCTCGGCGAGGTGGTCGACACGTCATGGCTGGACCACGCCCGGCTGCTCGTCGACTGGGCCGGCGAGGGCGCACGCGCTGCGCGGACTTCCGCAAGCACACCGGCTGGTACCTCACCGGCTTACCCGTGCGGGCTGGAGGTCCGGCGCCGGCTGGCCATGGTCGAGACCCCGGCCGAGCTCGACGACCTCCGGGCCGGCCTCGATCCCGACCTGCCGGTTCGTGCCAGGGGACCAGCGCATCCACCGGGGCCACACGAACGGTCCCCGCCCGGTACATCCTGCCCCACGGCTGGCTGGACGACCCGGACGATGCGCCGCCCTCGCCTCGCGGAGGCCGACGTTCGGTGTCGGGCGGATGAGCGACCAGCGGGAGCGAATGGCCCGAACGGCCGGGAGCGGGAAAGTCGATGAGCGACACCCGGCCCCCGCCTGGTCCTGGCCTCCGGATCGCCCCGCCGCCGGCAAAGCTGCTCGAGACGATCGGCCTGCGCTTCGCCGCCATCCCGCCCGACATCGACGAGACACCCCGCCCGCGACGAGGATCCGCGGGCTACGTGGAGCGCCTGGCCCGGAGAAGGCGGAAGCCGTCACGGCGTCACCGGACGACGTCGTGGTGGCGGCCGACACCACCGTCGCGCCTCGCCGGCTGCATCCTCGGCAGCCGGTCGACGCCGCCGACGCCCGCCGCATGCTCCTGCTCCTGTCGGACCAGACCCACGACGTGCAATACCGGCGTCGCCGTGCGGACGCGGCGGCCGGACCACCACGCGGGTCGTGACGACCTTCGTGGCGATGGTGGCGATCTCCGGAGGCCGACATCGCCTGGTACGTCGGCACCGGTGAGCGTCGACAAGGCCGGCGCCTACGCTGCAGGGGGCGCGGCGGCCTGCTGGTGCGGTCCGTCGAGGGCAGCAGCTCGAACGTCGTCGGTCTGCCGCTGGCCGAGCTGGCCGAGCTGCTGGCTGCGGCCGGCTGGCCCTCGACCGGCTCGCCACGAACCGCCCGGCTGACCCTCGAGCCGGCCGACCTCTCGACTCGGCCCGGCTCCGTCGGAGGTTGCCGCCCCCAGCGGCGAATTCGCACCAGAACGCAGGAGGCGCCGCGGCGGGCCCCGGGGCGCACCGGCGGCCTGCCGGCCGGGCGACTGCCGTCAGACGTCGACCGGCCCCGCCTGACCGCAGGGGCGCTCTCGCCCAGTCGGCGGTAGGCCCGGTGGGAGCGGGACTTGACGGTGCCGACGGGGATGCCGAGGCGCTCGCCGGCCGTCTCGGGCAGCGAGAGCCCCTCGAGGTGGGCAGAGGCGGACGACCTCGCGCTCGCCGTCGCCCAGCGTGTCCAGCGCCTGGCGGCACCTCCCACGCCTGCCAGGCCCGCTCGACGCTCAGGCCCACGTCGTCGCGCGGCGACGGTGGCCGGCAGGTCGTCGGCGTCCATCACGACGGCCTGGCGCCGCTCCCGCCGGTAGAGGTCGATGGCAGACCCGCCGCGTGATCGGAGAACAGCCAGGACGACAGCGGTCGGGCCGGGTCGTAGAACTGGCCGCCCGCCACGCCTGGAGGAAGGCCTGCTGGACGGCCTCCTCGGCCAGTCTCCCGATCCGCGTAGCGAGCCGCGGGCGACGCTGAGCATCGGGCCTGCGGTAACGGCGTGTAGACGGCGCGCACGATCTCGTCGTCGCCGTCGCGGGAAGCGCACCGCGAGCTCGGCGTCGGACAGGGTCGTGTGCATGGGCCGATGGTGCGCCCGGGCCCTGCCGCGGCGGATCGGTGGGCACCACTCATCGTCACGCTGGGTGGCTACTCCACGGGCCGCACCTGCTCCCCGGGGGCTCGACCGGTCAGTGGTAGCCGGCGAAGTCGACCGGTGCTGGAAGAACCACAGCGCCGACGTCATCCAGATGATCGACCAGACCGGCCACCAGCGTGCCGCCGATCACCGGCAGCGCCCAGCCCGGCAGGCGGCGGGAGCGGAGCGCCAGGAGCTTGGTCGTGAAGGCGCCGTAGAACAGGCAGCCGGCGATGCCGTGGATGACGACTCGCGGGCTGGTCGTCTCGAAGCCGAGCGACCAGAGGCAGTGGTAGGCGACGGGAGGGAGACGAGGAACGCGTGGCCGTGCCGGTCCAGCGGTGGGCGAACGGCACCCAGCGGGGCGTGAGGTGGACGAAGGGCAGCCGGCCGAACATGGCCAGCGCGACACCAGCTGCACGAGGGCCAGCGACACGGCGATCGTGGCCAGCCACGACTTCATGGCGGCCAGCGACGAGAAGCCGAGGTCGAAGATGCGGGCGCCGGTGGCGTCGTGCGCGGCTGTAGATGCCCAGGGCGAGCGCCACCGCGCCGCCGGCCAGCGCCGGGGGATGAGCGCGGCCGCCGAGATCGTCGGCGAGGGGGAGTCGGGGACGGCGGGCGCAGTGGCGGTCATGGCCATCCCTACGGGCCTGGAGGCCTGGCCGGTTGCTCGCAACTGACCGGCAGGACGGGGCGTAACCCTCGACCATGAAGCTCACCGGATCACTCCTCGTGTGCGCCGCCGCCGGCGCCTTCACGGCCGGAGCTCGTCCTGAACGGCGGCCCCAGCACCAGCGCGCCAGCCGGCGGGCCGCAGGTCGGTCCGACGACGCAGATCGAGATCAGCGACTTCGCCTTCGCGGCCACGCCCGTCGCGCCGGGCTCGACCGTGACCGTCGCCAACCGCGATGGCGAGGCGCACACCGTCACGGCGTCCGACGGCGAGTTCGACAGCGGCCAGATCCCGAGCGGCAAGGCGGTCGCGTTCATCGCGCCGTCGACGCCCGGCACCTATCAGATCGTCTCGCACCATCCACCCTCGATGCACGGCGAGCTCGTCGTCACCTGACGAGCGGGAACCGATCGGGCCACCCCGTCGTACCCGAGCTCGTTGCTGATGCAACGACCAGTCCCGAACACCAGCCCAACACCACCACCCACACCCCAACCCACCCCACCAAGGAGCACCCCTCATGATCAAGACCCGGATCCTCGTCGGGCTGGCTGCGGCCGGCGCCCTGTTGGCCGCCTGCGGGAGCAGCGACAGCTCTGAAGCCCTCGGCGGCCGCGTCCGGCTCCGCCGCCACCGTCCGCCGCCACCTCACCTCCGCACCGGCGCCGGCCGCCGCCGCCGGCGCCTCGGTCTCCGTGAAGGCGGCGACCTCCCCGCTCGGCCAGATCCTCGTCGGGCCGGATGGGCGGACGCTGTACGCGTTCACCAACGACACCGAGGCCAAGAGCACGTGCACCGGCACCTGCGCCGAGGCGTGGCCGCCGGCCGTCGTCGCCGCCAACTGGACCGTGGCCCCCGGCCTCGACTCCGGCATCTTCAGCACGGTCGCCCGCGACGACGGGACCGGAGCAGCTGACGGCCGGCCAGTTCCCGCTCTACTACTCTCCGGCGACGCCCGCCCCGGTGACGTCAACGGACAGGGCAGCGGCAACGTCTGGTTCGTCGTCGACACCAAGGCCCAGGTCGTGAAGGACGCCACGCTGCGGCGCTGCCGCGCATTGCCCCGACCAGTACCGCACCGGCGCGCTGCCGGCTCCGGCCGCCTCGCTGGCCGACTCGTCGCTCGGGAAGATCGTCGTGGACGGCTCCGGCCGCACCCCTCTACGCCTTCACCAAGGACGCCAACGGCACTGACCTGCCTCGACGCCTGCGCCAACGTGGCCCCCGGCCATCGTGACGGGTGACGTCGCGGTCCAGGGCCTGGACCAGTCGCTGTTCACCACGGTCCCCCGGCCGGACGGCTCGATGCAGCTCAAGATGGGCAAGTGGCCGCTCTACACCTTCAGCGGCGACGCCGCCCCGGTGACGTGAACGGCCAGGGCAGCGGCGGCAGCTGGTTCGTCGTCGGCCAGGACGGCAAGCTCATCAAGTAGTGCCGCATCTCGCCGCCATCCTCCGCTGCGCTGCGGTTGACCCCCACCGCATGCGCTCGGCAGTGCGCCGGGGCCGGACGCACCTGGATTTGCGGGTCGCCAGCGGCCGCCCCTGCATGGCGGCCGCTGGCTGTTAGCACTCGACCTGCGGTTGCTAAGGAGGGGCTCGGCGCGTACCCTTAGCACTCGCCAACGCAGAGTGCTAATGCCAATGGAGGCCCGCACCAATGAACCTGAAGCCCCTCGATGACCGCATCGTCGTCGAAGCCCAACGAGGCCGAGAGAGCGCACGCGTCGCGGTCTGGTCATCCCCGGACACCGCCAAGGAGAAGCCGCAGCAGGGCGAGGTCCTCGCCGTCGGCCCCGGCCGCCGCTCCGAGCAGACCGGCGAGCTCATCCCGCTCGACGTCAAGGTCGGCGACATCGGTCGTCTACTGCAAGTACGGCGGCACCGAGATCACCGATCGACGGCGACGACCTCCTGATCCTCTCCAGCCGCGACGTACTCGCCATCGTCGAGCAAGTGAGCCCCGATGCGCCAAAGATGCTGAAGTTCGACGAGGAGGCGCGCCGCGCGCTCGAGGCCGGCGTGAACAAGCTGGCCGACGCCGTCAAGGTCACCCTCGGCCCGAAGGGCCGCAACGTCGTCCTCGACAAGAAGTGCGGCGCCCCGACCATCACCAACGACGGCGTGTCCATCGCCAAGGAGGTCGAGCTCGAGGACCCGTTCGAGAACATGGGCGCCCAGCTGGTCAAGGAGGTCGCCACCAAGACCAACGACGTCGCCGGTGACGGCACCACCACCGCCACCGTGCTGGCCCAGGCGCTCGTGCACGGCGGCCTGCGCAACGTGGCCGCCGGCGCCAGCCCGCTGGGCCTCAAGCGGGGCATCGAGAAGGCCGTCGCCGCCGCCGTCGAGTCGATCAAGGCGCAGGCCAAGGACGTCGACGACAAGGCCGACATCGCCAGCGTGCGCCACCATCTCGGCCGCCGACCCGCCGATCGGCGAGGTCATCGCCGACGCCATCGACAAGGTCGGCAAGGACGGCGTGGTGACCGTCGAGGAGTCGAACACGTTCGGCATGGAGCTCGAGTTCACCGAGGGCATGCAGTTCGACAAGGGCTACCTGTCGCCGTACTTCGTCACCGACGCCGAGCGCCAGGAGGCGGTGCTCGACGATCCGTACATCCTGCTCGTCACGCCAGGCGAAGATCTCGACGGTGCAGACGCTGCTGCCGGCTGCTCGGAGACGGTGATGCAGGCGCGGCCGCCCGCTCGTGATCGTCGCCGAGGACGTCGAGGGCGAGGCGCCTGGCCACGCTCGTCGTCAACAAGATCCGCGGCACGTTCAACGTCGGCCGCGGTCAAGGCGCCCGGGCTTCGGTGACCGCCGCAAGGCGATGCTGCAGGACATGGCCATCCTCACCGGCGGCCAGGTCATCAGCGAGGAGGTCGGGCTCAAGCTCGAGAACGTCACGCTCGACCTGCTCGGCACGCGCCAAGCGGGTCATCATCACCAAGGACAACACCACGATCGTCGACGGTGGCGGCGACGGCGACGACGTCAAGGGCCGGATCAACCAGATCAAGGCCGAGATCGAGAACACCGACTCCGACTGGGACCGCGAGAAGCTCCAGGAGCGCCTGGCCAAGCTGTCCGGCGGCGTGGCCGTCATCAAGGTCGGCGCGGCCACCGAGGTGGAGCTCAAGGAGAAGAAGCACCGGCATCGAGGACGCGCATCGTCGGCCACCCGCGCGGCCATCGAGGAGGGTGTGGTCGCCGGTGGCGGCACGGCCCTGCATCCGGAGCCCGCGGCCGTGACAGGCCGTCGTGGACTCGCTCGACGGGCGACGAGGCGACCGGTGCCCGCACGGTGTGGGCGTCGCTCGACGCCCCGACCCGCGCTGATCGCCGAGAACGCCGGCCTCGAGGGCTCGGTCGTGGGTGCAGCCAGGTCGAGGGCGAGACCGGCGCCGACCGGCCTCAACGCCGCCACCGGCGAGCTGACGGACCTGGTCAAGGCCGGCATCATCGACCCGGCCAAGGTCACCCGGGCGGCGCTGCAGAACGCGGCGTCGATCGCCGCGCATGGTGCTCACCACCGAGTGCCTCGTGGCCGACAAGCCCGAGACGCCCGGCGCGACCGGCGCATGCCGGCGGCGGCGGCATGGGCGGCATGGGTGGAATGGGCGGCATGGGGATGATGTGAGCCCTCCACTCCGCGTGGAGGGAGCCCCCACGACCCTGCAAACCCGGCCCGGTCGGTCGACTGGCCGGGCCCGTTGCCGCGCAGACTGGGGGTCCGGTGCCTGTCGCCGCCCGGGCGCCTGCCCTTCTCCATCCACCAGGTGGCCGAGTACCTCATCGGCCTCGGGCTGCATCGCTGCGGGTCGTGCAGGGCTCGAAGTCGCTGCTGCCGGCAGTCGTCTTCGGCGGCCGCCGTCCTCTCTGCGGCCGCGCTGACCGACGGGTCCGCTGGCCGGGTGGAAGACCGTGTCCCGGCCGGCGCACCACAGGTGGTCGACATCGTCCTGGCCATCGTCGCCGTCCTCCTCGCCGTGCTGCCCTGGAGCGGCGCCGACGCCAGCGGGCGGGCCGTGCTCCTCATCGCCGCCGCCCTCCTCGGGATGCTCATCCTCCGCACGAGCTACGCGCCTAAGCCCGTGCGGGCGCCGCGCAACCGGGGGACCCGGCCGAGGACGTCGGCCGCCCGCCGGCCGCATGGTGGGCAAGGGCCTGATACGGCGCCTACCGGGACGGGTCGCGCGCGGAGACCGGGTCAGCGGCGGGTCCGGCGGAGCCGCCAGTGCGGGCCTCGGGCCGCCCGCTCCGTAGGATGACGACCGATGGACGCAGCCGCCGCCCGATCCCGTCAAGCTTCTCGGCTACTGGGAGAGTGGGAGCGCGGCGAGGCGACGCCCGGCCGGGTCATGGCCAACCTGAAGACGGCCGGCATGCCCGACCTGCTGCGCCAGCTGGCCGAGCCGGCCGAGCACGCCGGAGGCGTGAGCGCCGGGCCCTCCGGGAGGACAGCGGGGACCTCAGGGCAGGCACCGCGGCACCGGACCCGTCGGGGGAGCAGCCCAGGCGTGCCTCGGCCCGAGGGCTGGCGCCTCGGGGCCCGGCCCCGCTGGTCGGCGCCGCAGGGCGGCGCCACGTGTGCGCTGAGGCCGTCGTCGACGCCGTTCGACGGGCAGCCGCCGAGCGCCAACGAGGTGCCGCTTCCAGTGGCGCCCGCCCGTCCGCTGTGCTCGTCGCCCTCCACGACGGGCTCGGCGGGGCGGAGGTGGTCCTCACCCGCCGCTCGCAGTGACCTGCTGCGGCGCCACCGCGGGAGATCAGCTTCCCGGCGGGCGGCTGGACGCCGGGGAGACCGCCGGAGCGACGCTGCGCTGCGGGAGGCGGACGAGGAGGTGCGCTGGCGCCCGAGGCGGTCGAGCTCGTCGGCCGCTTGCCACCGCTGCGCCACCGTCGTCAGCCCAGCCACATCGTGCCCGTCGTCGGCCGGCTGGCGGGCCCGTCCCGCTGCGCCCGGCGAGCCGCTGAGGTCGAGCGCATCCTCCACGTGCCGCTGCGGGAGCTGGCCGACCCGGCCGTCTTCCGCTAGAGTGGTGGGGCAGGCGGAGACTGGCGTAGTCGATCACTTCTTCGAGCTGGAGGACGAGACGATCTGGGGGCGACGGCCCACATCCTGGTCGACCTGCTCGGTCGCCCTGGGGCCGTCGAGTGAGCGAGCGAGGCGAGCGAACGGGCCTGAGCGGCGGGGAGCGGAGATCGATGAGCGCGCCAGGCGAGCGAGCGTCCCGCAGGACGCGAAGCGCCGGGGGCGGAGCGACGTCGCCGGTCCTCGAGTGCGCGGGCCGTCGTACACCCTGCGGCTGCCGCGGACCGAGGATCGCCCGCGTGATCTCTCCATCGCCTGCCAGGACGAGGCCATCCAGCGCTTCACGCTGGTGCCCGTGCCGTACCTCCCGAGCCACGCCGTCGGCCACGTCACGGCGGCCGAGGAGTGCCGCGCGCGCCGGGAACGGCGCTGCACTTCTCGTGGCGGCCCTGACCGGGCCGGGCGAGCCCTCGGCGCGGCTTCAGCCCGGGCTGACGGCCCCGGGCGACGGGGCCGGCGAGCTGGGCTACTGGGTCGAGCTGGCGACGCCCGCCGGCAGGGCGTCGGCCCGCCACGCCGCCCTCGAGCGGTTCGCTCGCGACGAGGTCGGCCTGCGGGAGCTGGTGGCGCCGATCCTGACCGACAACGCAGGCGTCCCGGGGCTCGTCGAGGCCTGCGGCTGGCACGCCGCTCGGCGACGGCCCGGTGCTGCGCCCGGCCGTCCGTCGGTCCGCTACGGCAAGGTGTCAGCCGTCGACTGAAGCAGGTCCAGGCCGCCTCGACGTGGCGGCGCTCGGTCATCCGCTGCCGCGCCACGCACACCCGCACGAACGTGCGGCCGTCCGCGACGGATCGAGTGAAGAGCGCTGCGCCCGTCGCGCTGGCGGCCGCGCATCGGCGTGTCGGTCGCCTGCTCGCCGCGACGGTGGGCGAAGCAGACGAGGTCGAGCGGGTGCGGGGCGACGATCTCGAACCGGTCGTCGCCGCGCCACCCAGCCGGCCAGCTCGCTCGGTCCAGCCGACGTGGCGGCGGATCATCGCCTGGATCGGCGCCGGCGCCGTCGGCGCGCAGCGTGAACCACAGCTTCAGGGCGCGGAACCGGCCGGCCGAGCGGGATCTGCCAGTCGCGGTAGTCGACGACCGCGCCGGCGTCGCCCGGCCGCCGTGCGCAGGTACTCGGGCAGGATCGACAGCGCGCCGAGCAGCGCCGCGCGGTCGGCCATCCAGAACAGGTCGCAGTCGAAGTTGACGCCCATCCACTTGTGCGGGTTGGTGCAGTACGAGTCGGCCCGCTCGAGCGCCGGCGTTGACCCAGCGGTGCTCGGGACACAGCGCGGCGATGCCGGCCATGGCGGCGTCGACGTGCAGCCAGAGCCCGTGCGCGCCGGCAGACGTCGGCGATGGCGGGCGACGGGGTCGAAGGCCAGCGACGACGTCGTGCCGGCGGTCGGCGCACACGAAGAACGGCACGAGCCCGGCGCGCGTCGGTCGGCGATGGCGGCCGCCAGCGCGTCCGGGCGCATGGCGAACGCGCCGTCGTGCGGCGACGAGGCGGAGGTTGTCGGTGCCGACGCCGGCGATGCGCAGCGCCCTTCTCGATCGACGAGTGGGCCTGGCGCGGTGGCGTAGGCGACCAGCCCGCCGGGTCGTCGCCGGCGGCGTTCACCGGCCCACGGTGATCGCCTCGCGCTGGCGAGGATGGCGCACGAGGGTGGCCTCGACGCCGTGCCCTGGATGACGCCGCCGCCCGGCACCGGTCGAGCGGAAGCGGTCGGGCAGGCCGAGCAGCTCCGGCCATCCAGTCGAGCATGAGCGTCTCCGAGCTCGGTGCACGCCGGGCTCGGTGGCCCACAACATGCCGTTGCACGCCCGAGGCCGGCGCTCAGCCAGCTCGCCCAGGATCGACGGGTACGACGTGTTGCACGGGAAGTAGGCGAAGAAGCTGCGGGTGCTGCCAGTGGGTCGAGGCCGGGCACGATCACGCGGTCGAGGTCGGCCAGCACCGTGCGCCGAACGGCTCGGCCTCGGTCGGCGGGTGGGTCGGGGAGCCGGGCGCGCACTCCAGCCGGGCTCCGGACGTGCGAGGTCACGGGGCAAGCGCTCGACGCCGTCGAGGTAGTCGGCGATCCAGTCGATGAGCGCGTAGCCCTGTTCTGCGGAAGTCTCCGGGGTCACGCCGGCGAGCGTAACGAACGGCAGTCGGCCTCCGTCCCGCAGCGGCCTTCGGCGGCGCCCGGCGGCAGCGGCCGCGACCGTGGCCCGCTGGCTTCGAGCGTGTGACTGAAATCGACGCCACGGGTGGACAGCGCCATGGGTGGCACGCGCAGCTCGGCCCGGCGGTGCGCGTTCGCGACGGTGGAGGAGCGAGCGGTGCGGGCCGGACGGCTGGTCAGTGATGACGGACGCCCGGTCGATGGCTCCCCGGCGGGGCCAGCCCCATCGCCGGAGCGTGCTCTCGTCGGCGTCGGGCGGCGGGGCGGCCGAGCTGGGAACCAGCGGAGGTCGGGCGACTCGTCGCTCGGCCGGGCGGTGGCGTCCCGCCGGGGCGACAGCCAGCCAGCGGACGTCGAGGTGGCGGTTGGGATGTCCCTTCGGGCACTGCAGCACATGGATGTCGAGGTCGACCGGGCCCGGCAGGAGGACCGAGTCCGTCGATCCCGCTCTCTCCCTCGACCGCCTGCCGTCGGGCGGTGGCCGCGAGGTCGCGCCGCCGGGCTCGCAGTGCCCGCCCATCTGAGCCAGCGGCCGATCTTCGGATGGAGCGTGAACAGGGCGCGGGTGCCGGTGCGTCCACGACGAGCGTGCTGCCGGTCAGATGGCCGTCGGGGCAGGAGCGCCACATCGCGTCCTCGTGTCCGCGCGAGGTGGTCGGGGAGCTGCCCGGCGGACCGCGTCTGATCGTCGTCGGTAGCGCCGCCCAGCCGGTCAGAGCGCGACCGCGGCGGCGTGGAGGTTGTCGGCAGAACGCGGAGGGCACGGAGGGCCAGCCTACGGGTGGCGTACCGTCGAGCCGTTGTCCCGACACCGACCCGGCCCGCTTCGCCACCCACCTCGCCGCTGCGCCCGCTTCCGGCAGGCCTACGTCCACGAGAAGGTGCCGGCGGGGTGCCGGTGGTCTGCGTGCACGGCTGGCCGGAGACCAAGCGGATCTTCTGGCGGGTCATCGAGCCCGCTGGCCGGCGCGCGGGTTCGAGGTCATCGTGCCCGACCTCCGCGGCTTCACGGCGAGAGCGAGCTCGGCCCGGACGGCTTCCACGACGTGCCCGCGCGCACAGCCACGACGTCTGGCTGCGCTCGTCCACGACCACCTCGGGCACGAGCAGGTCATTGCTGGTGGGCGGCGATCTCGGCAGGCCGGTCATCCAGGACCTGGCCCTGCGGCATCCCGGAGTGGGTCGAGCGGATGGTGGTGTTCAGCTCGCCGCTGCCCTACGACAAGGAGCGGATGGCCGGGCTGCGGTCCGCGCGCCGCCCGCGAGGCCAGCGACTACTTCGTCCGCCAGGGCACCGACCCCGACGGGCTCGCGGCCGGAGCTGGCGACGCCCGAGCAACGTCGCGCCGCTACATCGCCACCTTCTACACGTCGCGGTTCTGGGCGCACCCGGGAGCGTTCATCGGCGCCGCCGACCCGCCGGCGGTCGCTTCGGCGGCAGCGCGGTCGTCGACTTCCACACCGAGCCGTTCGCCGACGGCGACCAGCTGCGGGCGTCAGCTTCGGTGGCTACGAGAGCGTCTCTCGAGCCGCGGCGCGCCGAGCGGCCGCCGCTGCTCGACCGCAACGACCGCACGCCGACGCGCTGTCGCTCTTCGGTCCGTCGCGACCACGCTGCTCTACCCCGACTTCGCGACCGCATGGCGTTGCGGCCGTTCGATCGTCACGTGGGCCCGTTCCTGCGCCGCGACTGCGGTAGTCACTTCGTCCCGTGGGAGGCGCCGCACGCGCCGTCAGCGGCGCGCAGATGATGGCCGGCGACCTCCTCGCGGCATGCTCGATCGGGCCCGGTGTCAAGGGGTTGATTCGCGCCGGTGAGGGTGCAGGCGCGGGCATCCAAGCCGGTGCCGCCGGTCACGACTGAGCGGCTCGTTTGAGGAGGTACGACCCGTGATCAGCAGGCGTGAGCACAGAAGGGGAAGCTCCACCGGGCTGAGACCGCGGCAGACGTCGTGATGCGTCGTCGCCCCGCCGCTCACACCGGGTGCTCTTCCACACCTCGACCGGCACGAACCGGATCAAGAGCACCTCTCCCGGGACGCGATGGGTTGGACGTCCGGTGCTGCGAGGTCACACGCACGCACGGCCGAGATCGATGGCCTCGGCCCGGCCGCACGCGAGCACGGGTCGAGGCCATCCGCTACCAAAGCGGATGACGCCCGGCCGCCTGGCCGCGGTCGGGCCCCGGCCGGCCTGACGGCCGCTGGTCAGGGGATGCGGCTGGCCCGGCTGCGCTGGTGGCCGGCCCAGAGCACCCGGCCGAAGACGATCGCCGAGCCCACGACGAACAGCACGCCGAACAGCAGGAGTCTCGCCCCCAACCGCCGGGGTCCCCGGGATCGGTCGGCGCCCGGCCGGGAGTTCGGAGTGCCGGGATCACCAGTGGTCGCCCGCATCGACCGGCAGCGTGGTCGTGGTGACGCGTCGTCCGCCGCGTGCGCGACCGCCCGAGCGCGCCGGCGACGGCCAGCGTGAGGCAGCACGGCGGCCAGCAGTCGGCGGATCATCGGCTCCACCGTAGGACCTTCTCCAGGTACGATCGATCCCGACGGGCGAGGCTGAAGCGAGTGCAGTGGCCGCACATGGCCGAGGTCGAGATCGGGATCGGGCAAGTCGGGCCGTCGGGCCTACGGGTTCGACGACATCGCCATCGTGCCCAGCCGCCGCACGCGCGACCCGGAGGACGTCGACATCTCCTGGGAGATCGACGCCTTCCGCTTCGAGCTGCCGCTCATGGCCTCCGCCATGGACGGCGTCGTCGCCCGGCCACCGCCATCGAGATCGGTCGCCTCGGCGGCGTCGGCGTGCTCAACCTCGAAGGCCTCTGGACCCGCTACGAGGACCCCGAGCCGCTCTTCGAGGAGATCGCCGAGCTCGCCGACCGAGAAGGCCACCCGGCGGATGCAGGAGATCTACGCCGAGCCGATCAAGCCCGAGCTGATCGACGGCCGCGCATCCGCGAGATCCAGGACGCCGGCGTCGTCGCGCGCGCGTCGGTCACGCCGCAGCGCACCGAGCGCTGCGCCAAGGCCATCCTCGACGCCGAGCTCGACCTGCTCGTCATCCAGGGCACGGTCGTGTCGGCCGAGCACGTGTCGAAGACCGTCGAGCCGCTCAACCTCAAGCGTTCATCCGCGAGCTCGAGATGCCCGTCATCGTCGGCGGCTGCGCCAGCGTACCAGGCCGCGCTGCACCTCATGCGCACCGGTGCGGTCGGCGTGCTCGTCGGCGTCGGCCCCGGCCACGCCTGCACCACCCGCGGCGTGCTCGGCATCGGCGTGCCCCAGGCCACCGCCATCGCCGACGCCCGGCCGCCCGCATGCGCCACCTCGACGAGACCGGCGTCTACGTGCCACGTCATCGCCGACGGCGGCATGGGCACCGGCGGCGACATCGCCAAGGCCATCGTCTGCGGCGCCGACGCGCGTGATGATCGGCTCGCCGCTCGCCGCCGCCGCCGAGGCGCCCGGGCCGTGGCTACCACTGGGGCATGGCCACGTTCCACCCGACGCCTGCCCCGCGGCGCCGGTGCAGACCGCAGGTCCGGGGCACGCTCGAGGAGATCCTCGTCGGGCCCGGCCCACGAGAACGACGGCCGCATGAACCTCTTCGGCGCCCTGCGCACGTCGATGGCCACCTGCGGCTACGAGACGGTGAAGGAGTTCCAGAAGGCCGAGGTCATGGTGGCGCCGGCGCTGCAGACCGAGGGCAAGTCGCTCCAGCGGGCGCCAGCGGCGTGGGCATGGGTCACTGACTGCGAACCTGGCGTCGACACTCGTCCTCGTCGTCGACTTCGGCGCCCAGTACGCCCAGCTCATCGCCCGTCGGGTCCGCGAGGCCGGCGTCTACCGCGAGATCGTGCCCCACACGATCACCGCCGCCGAGGTGCGCCGAGCGGCGCCGGCCGGCGTGATCTTCAGCGGCGGCCCGAGCCTCGGTCCACGTCGACGGCGCGCCCGTCGATCGACCCGCCGATCTACGACCTCGGGCGTCCCGATCCTGGGCATCTGCTACGGCGCCCAGCTCGGTCGCCCAGCAGCTCGGCGGCGAGGTCGCCGCACGGGCCGCGGCGAGTACGGCCGCACCGAGCTGCGACGGTCACGGGCGAGCGCGCGTCGCTGCCTCGACGCCGCCCAGCCGGTCCAGCAGCCGGTGTGGATGAGCCACTTCGACACGATCACCGAGGCGCCTGACCGGCTTCGTCGCCACGGCCGCGACCGCCGACGCCGCCGGTCGCCGCGCTCGAGGACGCACGCGCGGCGCATCTACGGCGTGCAGTTCCACCCCGAGGTCGTGCCACACGCCCACGGGCCAGGAGCTGCTCGAGCGGTTCCTCTACGACGCCTGCGGCTGCCAGCCCGACGTGGACGATGGCGTCGATCATCGAGACGCACGGTCGACGGCCATCCGGGCCCAGGTCGGCGACGCGCCGGGCCATCTGCGGGCTGTCCGGCGGCGTCGACTCGGCGGTCGCCGCCGCGCTCGTCCACCGGGCCATCGGCCCCAGCTCGACCTGCGTGTACGTCGACACCGGGCTCGATGCGCGAGGGCGAGGGCGAGCAGGTCGTCGAGACGTTCCGGCCGCCACCAGGGCATCGAGCTGATCCACGTCGACGCCGGCGACCGGTTCTTCGAGCGCCTCGTCGGCGTCACCGAGCCCGAGGACAAGCGCAAGACCATCGGCGAGCTGTTCATCCGGGTGTTCGAGGAGCACACGCGGCGGCCTCGGTCGACGCCGACTTCCTCGTGCAGGGCACGCTCTACCCCGACGTGATCGAGTCGGGCACGTCGACGGCACGCCGCCGCGATCAAGAGCCACCACAACGTCGGCGGCCTGCCCGAGGACATGGAGCTTCGAGCTGGTCGAGCCGCTGCGCGAGCTGTTCAAGGACGAGGTCCGCACGGCTCGGCACCGAGCTCGGCCTGCCCGACGAG
>ERZ1370068.3398-contig-2509_pt1 | contig 63167 bp, 85 predicted proteins | sample MGYA00561227_ERZ1370068 | MGnify/ENA primary metagenome ERZ1370068 (study PRJEB38410, sample SAMEA6850437) | metagenome | study: Metagenomic assessment of the ecological functions of the soil: analysis of the soil microbiota associated with the...
AGGCGCACACGAAGATCATCTCGAAGCGCGCCAGCAAGTCGCGACCGACCCAGGGCATTGTCGAGTTCGAGCACACCATGACCAATCAGCGCGGCGAGGTGGTGGCAAGCTGCCGCCGCACCGGCCTGATGCACTGCAAGCCGAAAGCCTGAGCCGATGCGATCATTCCTGTTCGTTCCCGGCGACAGCCTGCGCAAGTTCGAAAGCGCCAAGAAGACCGCGGCCGATGCGCTGATCCTCGATCTCGGAGGATCTGATTGCCCCGGAGGAGAAGGTCGGTGCGCGGCGCACGGTGCGCGAGATGCTCGATGCCCGGAATCCGGGCCAGAGAAACTATATTCGCGTCAACGCGCTCGATACCGGCATGACGCTTGGCGACCTCGCGGCCGTCATGCCGGGCCGGCCTGACGGTATCGTGCTGCCGAAATGCGCCGGCGCCGCGGACGTCAACCGCCTGTCGCTGTATCTCGATGCCTTCGAGGCGGCTGCCGGGATCGAACATGGCGCGACGCGCATCGTCACTGTGGCGACGGAGACGGCGAGGGCTGTCCTCAAGCTGCTCGACTTCGAAAACATGAGCCCGCGGCTATGGGGCATGATGTGGGGCGCCGAGGATCTTGCGGCCTCGCTCGGCGCGTCGCGGAACCGGACGGCGGGCCGCTTCCACGGGCCGTTCCTGCTGGCGCGCGATCTCTGCCTGATCAGCGCGGCTGCGGCCGGCGTCGTCGCCATCGACACCATCGCCACCGACATCAACGATCTCGACGCGCTCCGGGAAGAGTCCATCGCTGCGCGTCAGGACGGCTTCCTCGCCAAGGCGGTGATCCATCCCAAGCATGTCGACGTCGTCAACGCCGCCTTCATGCCGACAGACGAGGAAATCGCCTGGTCGGAGAAGGTGGTCAAGGCATTCAACGACAATCCGACTTCCGGCGTGGTGAAGATCGACGGCAAGATGATCGACAAGCCGCATCTGCGCGCGGCAGAAAAGATCCTGGCGCTGCGAGGATGGTAAGGGAAGTGAGCCATTTGATTGACTTTGCAGCTTGATCGGCAGCAAATGCGGCCAATCAACAGACCTTGAGGGAAACACCATGGTTGACGCGCTGATCATCGACGCATGCAGGACGCCGCGAGGCATCGGCAAGGCCGGCAAGGGCGCGTTGTCGGGCATCCATCCGCAGCAGCTCGGCGCAACCGTATTGCGCGCGCTGGCCGATCGCACCGGCATCAACACCGCCGATGTCGACGACATCGTCTGGGGCACCAGCTCGCAGCGCGGCCAGCAGAGCGGCGATCTCGGACGGATGTCGGCGCTCGACGCCGGCTATGACGTGCGCGCCAGCGCCGTGACGCTGGATCGCTTCTGCGGTTCCGGCATCACCAGCGTCAACATGGCGGCCAATTCCATCATGTCGGGCTCCGAGGATCTCGTGATCGCCGGCGGCACCGAGATGATGTCGATGGAAGGCCGTCGCGGCGAGGGGCCGTTCATGATGGACAACGGCAATCTTCGCCTCCGTGCCAAGCATCCGCAATCGCATCAGGGCGTCTGCGCCGATGCGGTCGCGACGCTTGAAGGCATCACGCGGCAGGATGTCGACGAACTCGGCCTCGAAAGCCAGAAGCGGGCGGCAGCCGCCATCAAGGGCGGCCATTTCGACAAGAGCCTGGTGCCGGTCCATCGCGAGGACGGCAGCCTCGCGCTCGACCGCGAGGAATATCCGCGGCCGCAGACCACGCTCGAAGGTCTCGCCGGCCTGAAGCCGGCGTTCCCGGCGATCGCGGACTATGCGCTCGACGACAAGGGCACGACCTATCGCAAGCTCATCCTGGACAAATATCCCGACCTCGACATCAACTTCATGCATCACGCCGGCAATTCCTCCGGCGTCGTCGATGGCTCGGCGGCGATCCTGCTGGCGTCGCCGAGTTACGCCAAGGCGCATGGCCTGAAGCCGCGCGCCCGCGTCGTCGCGATGGCGAATATGGGGGACTCGCCGACCCTGATGCTGAACGCGCCGGTGCCGGCCGCACGCAAGGTGCTGGCCAAGGCAGGCCTCACGCTCGACGATATCGACCTGTTCGAGATCAACGAGGCCTTTGCGGTCGTCGCCGAAAAGTTCATCCGCGATCTCAAGCTCGATCGCGACAAGGTCAACGTCAATGGCGGCTCGATCGCGCTCGGCCATCCCATCGGCGCGACCGGCTCGATCCTGATCGGCACCGTGCTCGACGAGCTGGAGCGGCGCGATCTCAAGCGCGGCCTGGTGACGATGTGCGCCGCCGGCGGCATGGCGCCGGCGATCATCATCGAGCGGGTCTGACGGCGACGGCATCTTACGCCGCCGGGAACTGCAAGCTCGAACGCAGCGCCTTGATCGGTCGGCAACAGCCGGATCGATCCGCCGTGGCTGGTCATGACGGCCTGGACGATGGCAGAGCCCCATGCCCGTGCCGCCGGTGTCGCGGCGGGTGGTGAAGAAGGCGTCGAAGATCTTTTCGCGGTTCGGCTTCGGATATCGGATCGCCGTCATTGCTGACGGTCATCTTGACGGAGCATCGTCCTCGATCGGCTTCCAGCCGCACGCTCTTCGCATTGTGGCGGATGGCATTGTCGGTCAGATGCGACAGCACGATCAGCGCTTTCTTCGCTGGACATGCCGATTGAGCGGTCGAGGCATCCGGTTGCGTCGATCGCGCGGGTCGGGAACCGGCTCTTCAGTCCGCCGACCACCTGCGCCGAGCTCGGTGTGCTCGTTCTGCGGCGCGGTTTCGGCGCGCGCCAGTTCGCGCAGCCGCTGCGGTCATGGCCTCGAGGCGCCCGGTATCGCCCAGGATGTTTGACACGAAATTCTTCTGCTCCATCCGCGTCAGAGTGTCGCGATCTTGCTCTGCAGCGATTCCAGCAGCAATTCGGCGGCGCCCTTGATCGATGTCAGCGGCGATTTCAGTTCGTGGGTGAGGTGCGCCGAGAAGGTCGCGATGTAATCCGACCGCCGCGACAATTGCTCGGCCATGTCGAGGAAGCTGTGCGACAGCTTGGGCGAACTCGCGCGTGCCGTAATGGGCGAGCGGCTGGAAGCGCGTCGCGGTCGCCGCGGCTGATGACGCCGCGGCGCGGCCGACCAGCTCGCGCATCGGGCCGGTGATGGTTCGAGAGAACACCAGGCCGATGAGCGATGGTCGCCGGCGATGACGGCGAGTCCCGCCAGGATGAACTTGCCGCGCTCCTGATAGAGATGGTCGAAGATGTTGCTCGGCGTGCGCGAGGTGTAGATCACGCCGGCAACGCGGTTGTTGACGATGCACCGGCATCGCGGAGAACACGTGCACGCCGACGCCGCGGCTGATCGGAATAGATCGGCGGCGGCGTCTTGTCGGGCTTGCGGATCCGCAAGGCCGCGCGGTACTGTCCCTCGAGCGCCGCGGCTACTTCCTCGATATGGGCGAGCGATCTGGCCGACTTCCTGCGCGGCCGGCGATGACGACGCCGCTGGGATCGAGGATGCGGAAGCCGGCCAGCGTGACCTTCTGCGTCTCCAGGATGATCGGCATCAGCCGCGCGCCGATCTCGATATAAGCGGATCGGCCGGCGCTGCTCGCCGGCCGGGCGGTCCGGCCGTCGCATCAACAGGTCGTTGCTCGGCGAGATCAAGCGCCGGCCGGATCGGCGTGACGCTGGTCTCCGGATCCGGGCGGGCTTGCGGCGGAAGCTCGGCGCCGAGCGACGATGCCCTGCGTCGAGGCGGGCTCTCCACCTCGCGCGCATAGACGGCGCGCGAGCACGCGGCTCTGCGCGATCAGCTCGGCCTGGGTCTGGTGAATGAGCTGGTTGTCATAGAGGCGGAAGAAGAACAACCCGACCAGCGGCAGCGTCGCGACCGACGCCAGCACGGCGAAGATGATCAAGCCCGACCGACGGCCGCCATTTCTCGCGTGCTGGGCAGCTCCGTCATGCCTGCGGCTCGCAGCGCGCCGAGCTTGAAGCCGACGCCATGAATGGTCTCGATCACATTGTCGCAATTCACCGCGGCAAGCTTGGCGCGGATGTTGCGGATGTGGCTGTCGATGGTGCGGTCGGAGACCTGGATGTTGAGCTGATAGGCGGCGGCCATGATCTGCTCGCGGCTGAACACCGAGCGAGGGCCGCGTCAGGAACGCGCGCAGGATGCCGAATTCGATCGCGGTCAGGCGAAGCGGCGTGCCGGCGAACGCGGCGACATGCTGCTCCGGATCGACCGAGAGCTCGGCCTTGCGCCAGCGGCGTCGACGACCGTTCGTTTCCGACTGCGCGAGGTCGCACGGCGCAGAATGACGTTGACGCGCGCGACGAGTTCGCGCGGGCTGAACGGTTTGGTGACGTAGTCGTCGCCGCCGATCTCGAGGCCGAGGACGCGGTCGATTTCGTCGTCGCGCGCCGGAAAGAAACAGGATCGGCACGATCGGAAGATTTGCGGATTTCGCGGCAGACGTCGAGGCCGTCGAATCTCCGGCATGCCGATATCGAGCACGATGAGATCGGGCCGGTCGTCTGGCGAAAGCGGCTCAGCGCTTCCTTGCCGTCGCGCGCCTCGAAGACGGTCATGCCGGCCTTCTTCAGCGCGACGCGGATGACCTCGCGGATATGCAGGTCATCGTCGACGATGAGGATACGGTGCGTCAAACGCTTCTCCCGGATCGAAATTGCTGTTCAGCCTGCCGCACGCTGTGTTCTGCTCGTCCAGATATCGCTTCAGCCGCCAGTTGCGAAGGCCCCACGCACGCCAGGAAGCCGTCTCACGCCGAAATCTTTCGACAAGGCTATCGCGGGAGGCAAACAGGCGGTCCAATCAGCCTCGCGTATCCTTGGAGACTTGTCGATGACTTCGGCAGGGCCTGCGGTGACCGAGGCTGAACAGATAGTTACATGTCGGCATTCACGCCCTTTCCGGCTACTTCTCGGCTGTGGCTGACGTTATAGTCGGCAACGATGGCGGCGAAATTCGTCAACGAGCAGGCATAGAGAGTCAGCAAGACTGCGGGATCAGGTTGAGTCGAATCAACCAACCGCCGCTGCGCTGCAAGGCGATGCGCGGCGACGATCAGGACAAGCCCGGCGGCGACCAGCAGCATCCAGATGAAGGCGGCAATCCGCCAATAGGTCAGGAGATAGGTCTGCATATAAAGGTCGAGGCGCAGGATGGACGAGATCACCAGCATCACGTTCTGCGCCACCCAGAGGTAGACGAGCGGCCGGATCACGGTTGGATTGCTCGGCCGGGCCGCCTGGCCGCATTGCGACCAGCACAAAGCCGGCGGCGAGCAGCGCGGTCAGGATCAGCGGATAGGCGCCGCGATGGGCATAGCTCGCGTAGGTTGATGTCGGACGGCAAGCGCGGCGCTGCCCCAGAGATAGACGACGTCGAGCACGGTCTGCACGGTGAACAGCAGGTTGAACAGGATCAGCGAACGCAGCACCGTCGCGGTGCTGAGTGAATTCGCCAGTGCCGATTGCGATCGCAGGGCGTGTGGCGCTTGTCCGGGCTACGATGCCAGCGTCTGATGGATGAAGGGCCAGATCAGCGCACAGCGCCAGCAGCCAGAACAGGATCTGCGGCGCGCTCAAATTGCGACGAGAGCTTCGCCAGAGTTGGCCGCCGACAGCCATTTCTCGATCAGCGGATTGGCGGAGGCGAACAGCATGAGGAAGATGCAGCTCATCAGCACCGGAACCACCCAGACCGCAATGCCGGAGGAGATGCCCGGCAGGTTAAGCGCGCCGATCGCGTCGCGGATCAGCCTGAACGGCGCGAACAGGTACAATCCGCGCAGCGCGCGCGCCCGGTCCGCGAGGCTGTCGACGCCGGGATTGGTCAGCAGCGCGGCCGCTACGCCCAACGCGAGCAGGACGAAGCCGAATGACAGTGCGTTGAGATCCTCGATGGCCGGAACAAGCCCTGCGACGAAGATGAGGCCGGCTGCGAGCAGTCGTCGGCGTTCCAGCGTCGACTGGTTGGTGGCAAGCGAACACGCGGCAAGCGCGATCGCGAAGATGACGAGGGAGATGCCGACGTACTCGTCGTAGAACAGACAGTCGGCGAGCGCCGCCAGAGCGAAGCGCCGCCGCTGACCCTGGATGAAGTGGATGTTGGTCCGCATAGGCACAAAAGCTGATTCCGGCTGAGCAAGGTTCGTCATGGATGCGGAGCCTCTCTGGATATTACGAAAGGGGAAGCACGATTGGCGCGACCGGTGGTCTCGTCGCACAGCCACCATCCGTCATTGGCTAGTCTGGAAGGAACAGGCATCAGAGGGCCGATCACTGGAGTCGCGACCGGGACTTTGAATGACGCTTGTGCAGTTGCCGGGAGCGACGTCTGCAGGAGTTCAGGAATTTTATGCAGATCTTGTGCAGGCCCTATTATTTGCTGGCGCAGCAGCCGCCGCGCTCGTTTACGAGGCAATTGTTCCTGACGTCGGGATCTCACGGGCGGTTCTGCCAGATGGTCAAACGTATCGGCGCTGCGCTGCTGTGGCCTCTCGCGCTGGCCTTCCTGTTTGTCGGCTTCAACAAGAATGATCCCTATCTGATTTTGTTACGTGGCAGCGGAAACGTCGCGGTAGCCGCGCTGGGTGTCCTCGTTGCCGTCATGTTGATCCGGCGTGGATATTGGCGCGGCGCGGCGCAAGAAAGTTCTGGTCCTGCTGGTGCCTGGTGCCGCTGTCGGTGCTCGCCGCGCATCTGCGTTTCGAATTCCGCAAGCAGGACGTCCTGCGCACGGAAACTTCCACGGCCCACAGGCTTGGTCGGTACTTTGTCGTCGGCTACTCGTCGTTCGATGAGGTGGCGACGGCTGGCGGAGAAAGGGCTGATCGCCGGCGTCTATGTCACGCGGCACAATCTCAACGGCCGGAGCGCGGAAGCCCTGAAGGCGGAAATCTCGCGCGCTTCAGGCACGGCGGCGCGCCGAGCGCCAACCTTCCGCCGCTTGATCGTGGCGGCCGACCAGGAGGGCGGCATCGTTCCGCATTTCGCGCCGGTGCTGACCGAACTGCCGGCGCTGGCGACGCTGGCCGATTTGCCTGCCGACCTGCGCGACCGCATGGCCGAGGAGTACGGGCGGATCCACGGCCGCGAACTGGCGACGCTCGGCGTCAACCATCAATCTTGCGCCGGTGCTCGATCTGCGGCCGGAGACCAAGCTCACACGATCTCGATTTCACACACGCTGATCGGCTGCCGCGCCATCTCCGAGCGATCCCGCCGAAGTGGCCGCACGTCGCGCTGCCCTATATCCGTGGCCTCGAAACATCCGGCGTCGGCGCGACGGTGAAGCATTTCCCGGGCTGGTCGCGTGCGCGGCGATACCCACCATTTCAGCGCCGACCTGGATACGCCGGTCGACGAACTGGAAGCATCGGACTGGCAGTCCGTTCCGGCGGTGCACTTGCAGGCTCACGGGCGATGCTGATGGTCGGGCATGTCAGGCTGACGGCGGCCGATCCGGATCGCGGCGGCATCGCACTCGAAGACGAGTGATCGACGGCATCATCCGCAGGAAGTGGAATTATCAGGGGCGTCATCATCACCGACGATCTGGTGATGGGCGCGATCTATCAGCACGATGTCTGCACCGCCGTCGGTCGAGGCGCTGCAACGCGGGCGCGGACTTGCTGCTGGTGGCCTATCGACGGCGCGCAGTTCTACCGGATCTTTGCCTGCGCTTGCGCGGCCGAAAGGCAGGGAAGGCTGGATCTCGCGATGCTTGCGCGCCAGCGAGTGCGCCTGAATCGGCCTGTCCCATCGAGTGGGAGACAAGTGGGCAATGGCGCGGAGTAGTATCCCCATTTGCACCTGTCGGGCCGCCCTGTGCTGGCCGGGTCTAGCCGGGTATCCATCTGCTATGCTTTGATGGCTTCGGGGCTCCAGGCCCGAACGAAAAAGCCGCGAAAAAGCGGCCAATCAAAGGGGAGGCGAGCCTTGGAAAATCCGGCCGCACCATGCTGGCCAAGATCTGGGACCAGCATGTCATCGCGCGATCGAGCGAGGATACCGATCTCCTCCATGTCGACCGCCATCTGCTGCACGATCTCGGCGGCTCGCGCGGCCTGCTCGACCTCAAGAGCCGCGGCCTTGCGGTCCACAATCCCGGAACTGACCTTTGCGACGCCCGATCATGCCATTTCGACGGCGCGCGGGCGCGCGCCGGCACCATCAAGATCGGGCAGGAATTGCTGGCGGCGCTGCGGGTCGAAACCGTCGGCCAGCCGGCATCCGGATGTTCGATGTCGATGAGCCCGGGCAGGGCATCGTTCATGTCATCGGCCCGAACTGGGCCTGAGCCTGCCGGGCTGCCTGATCGTCTGCGGCGACAGCCACACCTGCACCCATGGCGGCCTGGGCGCGCTGGCCTTCGGCATCGGCTCCAGCGAGTTGACGCATGTGCTGGCGACGCAGGCGCTGATCCAGCGCCGGCCGAAGACCATGCGGGTGAGGTTCGAGGGCAAGTTGCCGCTCGGCGTCACCGCCAGGACATGATCCTGGCGCTGATCGGGCATGTCGGCGCCGCCGGCGGCACCGGCTATGCGGTCGAATATGCCGGCAGCGCCATCCGCGATCTGCCGGTCGAGGGCCGGCTCACCATCTGCAATCTCTCGATCGAACTCGGCGCCAAGATGGGCATGGTCGCGCCGGACGAGAAGACGTTCGAATATCTGCGCGGGCGTCCCTATGCGCCGCAGGGCGAGATGTGGGAGCAGGCGGTCAAGGCGTGGCGCGAGCTGCCGAGCGATGCCGACGCCGGTGTTCGACAAGGAAGTCCTGATCGATGTCACCAAGATCATTCCGCAGGTGACCTGGGGCATCAGCCCGGAGCATGTCATCGGCGTCGATGGCCGCATTCCCGATCCCGAGGCGATCGACGATCCGGCGCGCCGCGCCGCGATCGAGACCGCGCTCGACTATATGGGCCTTGAAGCCCGGCGCGCCGATCGCCGGCACGCCGGTCGACTGGGTCTTCATCGGCTCCTGCACCAACAGCCGGCTGAGCGATCTGCGCGCCGCGGCCGAAGTCGCGCGCGGGCGCAAGGTGGCGCCCGGCGTGCGGGCCTGGATCGTGCCGGGCTCGGAGACCGTCAAGCGCGATGCGGTCGCCGAAGGGCTCGACAAGGTCTTCACCGAGGCCGGCTTTGAATGGCGCGAGCCCGGCTGCTCGATGTGCCTTGCCGCCAACGGCGAGACGGTCGCGCCCGGGCCAGCGCTCGGTCTCGACCTCCAACCGCAATTTCGTCGGCCGGCAGGGACCGCGCGCGCGCACCCATCTGGCAAGCCCGGCCAGTGCGCGCGGCCGCCGCCATCGCCGGCGCCATCGCCGACGTGCGGACGATGGGGCGCTGACATGCCGAAGCCGTTCAACAAGCTCACCGCGATTGCCGCGCCGATCATGCGCGGCAACATCGACACCGACGTCATCATCCGCATCGAGCGGCTGGTCGGAAATTCCATCCGCGGCACGCTCGGCAAATGGGCGTTTGGCGCGCTGCGCTATCTGCCGGACGGATCGGAGAACCCCGAATTCATCCTGAACCGCGAGCCCTATCGGCAGGCGGAAATCCTGGTCACCGGTCCGAATTTCGGCTGCGGCTCGTCGCGCGAAGGCGCGGTGTGGTCGCTGCAGGAGATGGGCATCCGCGCCGTGATCGGCTCGAGCTTTGGCGACATCTTCTTCGCCAACTGCTTCCAGAACGGCATCCTGCCCGATCGTCGTCGACAAGGAGATTGTCGATAGCCTCGCCGCCGAGATCGAGGCGACGCAGGGCGCAGGGCGGATCGGCATCGACCTTGAGGCGCAGACGATCATCGTCGCCGACAGGCAAGACGCATCGCTTCGAGATCGATCCGCGCCGGCGCGAAGGCCTGCTGCAGGGGCTCGATGAGGTGCTGCTGACGCTGCAGCGCGACGACGAAATCCGGGCCTTTCAGGCCGCCGACCGCGCGGCGCGGCCCTGGATCCATTTTGCAAGGAAATCGGCATGAACAATCGCGTCCAACATGGTCAAGGTCGCCGTCGTCGGCGGCGAGGGCATCGGCCCCGAGGTGACGGCGCAGTCGCAGCGCGTGCTGAACTGGTTTGCCGCCAAGCGCGGCGTGCCGATGACGCTGCGCGAGGCGCAATACGGCATCATTCCGTATCTGCGCGACCGGCAAGGTGCTGCCGGACGACACCGTCGAGGCGATGGAAGAAGCCGACGCGATCCTGTGGGGCGCGACCGGCGGGCCGGAGACCAAGGAGGTGCCGGCGGCGGCGCGCAAGGCCGGCAGCCTGCTGGGCCTGCGCAGCAAATACGATCTCTACGCCAATCTGCGGCCGATCGTCGCCAATCCGGCGCTGTCGGATCTCGGCGCCGCTGAAGGCGCATGTGCTCGAAGGACGTCGATTTCGTCATCATCCGCGAACTCACCAGCGGCATCTATTTCGGCGAGCCGCGCGGCATCGAAACGCTGCGCCGACGGGCAGCGCCGCGGCTTCAACACCGAGCAATACACCACCAACCAGATTCGCCGCGTCGCGCGTTCGGCGTTCGAGCTGGCGCGCACGCGACAGGAACAAGGTCTGCTCGGTCGACAAGGCCAACGTGCTGGAGACCAGCGTGCTGTGGCGCGAGGAAGTGATCAGCGCTGCATCGGGAAGAATTTTCCGATGTCGAGCTGACCCATCTCTATGTCGACAACGCCGCCATGCAGATCGTGCGCGAGCCCGCGCAGTTCGACGTGATGGTGACCGGCAACATCTTCGGCGACATCCTGTCCGATTGCGCGGCGATGGCGTCGGGCTCGCTCGGCATGCTGCCGTCGGCCTCGCTCGGCCCGGTGGACAAGTTCGGCCGCCGCAAGGCGCTGTACGAGCCGGTGCACGGCAGCGCGCCTGATATTGCGGGCAAGGGCATCGCCAATCCGCTCGGCTCGATCCTCGAGCGTCGCGATGATGCTGCGGCATGACGCTGAACCGGCCCGAGGATGCGGACCTGCTCGAGAAGGCGGTGGCTGCGGCGCTTGCCAGTCGGGCGCGCGAACCGCCGACATTGCCGAGCCCGGCGCGAAAGAGGCTTTCGACCGTCGAAATGGGCGATGCGGTGCTGAACGCGCTGGAGAAGGTCGCCGGCAAGCGAGAAGGAGCACGCGTGATGGCATATGTCACGCAGACGTTCAGCGTTGACGATCATCGCGGGCGGCGCGCGCGCGCTCGCCGCCGGTCGCGCGCGCGCGCCGAGCCGATCGACCGGCCGCGCCATCTATCCGGTCGCGGTGCCGGTCTATCAGACGCATTTCGTCGCCGACCGCATCGGCTATTTCAAGCGAGGCCGGCCTCGACTGCAAGCTGATTCAGGGCGGCAGCGGCGTCAAGACGCGCGAGATCATCGCCTCCTCGCAAGGGCGACATCGGCATCGGCGATATCACCCATCCGATGCAGCTCTGCAATCGCGGCCGCAACGGGCGGGTGCTGATGCCGGTCGATACCCGCTCGAGCTCGGTGATGTTCATCATCCGCAAGGACCTCTTCGACCAGGGCATCACGACGCTGGAGGCGCTGGCGGCATGGAAGCGGCCGGACGACCGCAAGCCGATCGTCTCGGTGTCGTCGCTGGGCGGCACCAACCATGTCTGGTCGTCCTACTACATGGAAGACGATGGGGCTCGACAGCAAGGTGACCTGGATCGGCACCGGCAACGTCGACACCATGCTGGGCTCGCTGAAGACCAAGCAGGTCGACGTGCTCGTCAGTTCGCTGTCGCTGCTGAACGACTCCGAAGAGCAGGGCTGGGGCACGCTGCTGTTCGACGGCACGGACGAGACGATCTGGAACAAGTATATCGGCGGCAAGGTGCCGGTGACGTCGCATTTCACGCTGCAGGTCGACGATCGACAAGGATCCCGCCGAAGATGCAGGCCTTCGTCACCGGCGATCTGGCGGGCGACGCAATGGATCAAGACGCATTCGCCGGAGGAGATCTACGACGCGATCGAGCCTTATGTCGGCAGCACGTCGCGCGCGGCCAACATCATCGAGATCACGGCGCTGCAGAAGGTCGCCGACTATGACGCGACCATCGATGCGGCGGCGCTGGGCGCGCGGCGAGAAAGGTCTGGTTCCGCGAGATGACCGGCATCAAGCCGCTCACGACCGGCCGACCTCGTCAGCCCCGACCTTCGTCGAAGCGGCGCGAAAGGCGTATCCGGCTTGAACGTGCAGGGCCTGTCCGTCGACGCCGCTCCAGCGGACAAGCCGGTGTCCGAGCGCATCGACGTCAGGGATTGAGCAAATCGTTCCAGCTCGGCGGCGCACCATCGAGGCGGTGCGCGACGTTTCCTTCAGCGTCCGGCGCGGCGAATTCGTAGCGCTGCTGGGCCGTCCGGCTCCGGCAAGAGCACGATCCTCAACATGATCGCAACGCTGGTGAAGCCGAGCTGGCGGCGAGATTCTGATCGACGGCAAGCCGGTCATTGCCGGCAAGGCGACGCCTGATGTCGGTTACGTGTTCCAGCGCGACACGCTGTTTCCCTGGCGCACCGTGGCCGACAATATCGGCTATGGCCTGCAACTTGCCGGCGTTGCCGATGCCGAGCGCGAAGGAGCGCGTCGCGGCCTGCGTCGGCGCAGGCGGGCCTGCAGGGTTCTGAAGCAGGCCTATCCGTCGGCGCTGTCGGGCGGCATGCGCCAGCGCGCGGCGCTGATGCGCACGCTGGTGGTCGAGCCGCAAATCCTGCTGATGGACGAGCCGTTCGGCGCGCTCGACACCCACACCAAGATCGACATGCACGATGTGCTGCTGCGGATCTGGGAACGCGAGCAGCAGACGGTGCTGTTCGTGACCCACGACCTCGGCGAGGCGCTGACGCTGGCCGACCGCATCATCCTGCTCTCGGCGCGTCCCGGCCGCATCAAGGACATGTTCGAGGTGGATTTCGCGCGGCCGCGCGATGCGGTGAAGGTGCGCGAGACGCCGCGCTATGCCGAGCTGTTCCAGCACATCTGGCATTCGCTGGGCGAGGAATTCGTGCAAGGGCGCAGCGCATCATGAGGTCACCGGACACCGCGGCCAGCACGTTGGCCTGGCAGATCTGCGATCTGCGTCGCCGTGCTTTCGATCTGGCAATGGGGCTATGACCTGCACAGCCAGATTGCCGTGGCTGGTGCCGGATCTGCTCGATCCCTATTTCGTGTCGAAGCCGTCCGAGATCTTCGAGCACTTCCTGATCCTGAGCTGCATCAAATCGAAGCTCGGCGTGTTCAATGGCTGGTTCAACGGCGACTTCGCCAAGTGCATGGCGCGCAACGAGAACAATCTCTGGATCGCGACCGCGGTCACGCTGAAGAACACCTTCTTCGGTTTCGTCATCGGCGTATCGTCGCGGCTTTGCGGCGGGCCTGTTGCTCGGGCGCTCCGACCGGCTCAGCGCCATCTTCCAGCCCTTCATCACCGCGGTGAACTCGATTCCGCGAATCGCGCTGGCGCCGATCATCGTGCTGGCCTTCGGGATCGGCGACACGTCGAAGATCGTGACGTCGTGGATCGTGGTGGTGTTCCTGGTGTTCTTCAACACCTTCGAGGGCGCGCGCTCGATCGACGAGGGCTTTATCAATGCCGCGCGACTGCTCGGCGCCAGCGAATGGCAGATCACCCGTACCGTGGTGATCCCCTCGACCATGGCCTGGGTGTTCGCCTCGCTGTCGCCGGCGATTTCGTTCGCGCTGATCGGCGTCATCGTCGGCGAATTCATCGGCGCGGAGCGCGGCATCGGCCGCCTGATCATCGAATCCGAGGCGCGGGCGGAGGCCTCCGGCATGATGGTCGCCGTCATCGTGCTGATGCTGGTCGGGCGTGGCGCTGTCGGCGATCATCTGGCGGCTGCAGGCCTATCTGCTGCGCTGGCAGCAGCACAATATGGCGGAGTAACCATGCTTGCTGCTTGCCTTGATCGCTGACGATCCACGCAGTAGACTGGCAGCCCGCCCGGCCGAATCACCGCGGCCGGGCGAGGAAGCGCCGATGGCCGGAAGCACCCGCAAGCCTGACGTCACGCCTTGTCTCGGGACATGGGCACGGACGGCTATGCCGCCATGGTCGCGCGCGCCAGCGCGCTGATCCCGAGGCTGCGCGAGCGCGCCTCCAGACCGAGGAACGTTGCGCCGCCTGCCGCCGGAGACCGAGCGCGACCTGCATGATGCCGGCCTGTTCCGGATCCTGCAGCCCAAACGCGTCGGCGGCTCGGAGCTTCGATTACGTCGCGCTGGTCGATTGCGCCGATGCGCTCGGCCAGGCCGATGCTTCCGTGGCGTGGAATTTCGCCAACCTCTCCAGCCACCACTGGATGCTCGGCATGTTCGACCCGCGCGCGCAGGACGCGGTGTGGAAGCAAGGACGCCGACGCGCTGATCGCATCGTCCTTCATCTTTCCGGCCGGCCGCGCCCGGAAGGCGGATGGCGGCTATCGTGCTGAGCGGCCACTGGCCGTTCTCGTCGGGCGTGGAGTCCTGCGATTGGAACATGCTCGCCGGCGTGGTTGCCTCCGACGATGAGGCTGACGGCATCGAGTACCGGATCTTCCTGCTCAACAAGAGCGACTACAAGATCAACGACACCTGGAACGCGACCGGCCTGTGCGGCACCGGATCGAACGACGTCGAAGGTCGAGCGACGCCTTTGTCGCGGAGCAGATGTCGGTCGCGGTCAGCGATCTCACCGGCGGACCGACGCCCGGCAGCGTCGTCAATCCGAACGCGCTTTATGCGTTGCCGGTGTTCTCGCTGTTTCCCTATGTGCTGTCCGGCGTCGGCCTCGGCAATGCGCAGGCCTGCCTGACGACTATGTCGAGATCGCGCGGCATCGCGCCTCGACCTATAACCGCGCCAAGCTCGGCGACATGCAGACCACGCAGATCAAGATCGCGGAAGCGTCCGCCAAGATCGACGCGGCGCGCCTCGTCATGCGCACCAACTGCATCGACGCGCATGGCGGATGCGAGGCGCGGCCATGTTCCCGATATCGCCGCCAAGACGAGACTGCGGCGCGACGGCGCTTTTCCGGTCAATCTCTGCACCGAAGCGGTATCGCTGCTGTTTGCGGCGAGCGGCGCGCGCAGCCTGTTCACGTCGGGCGCGCTGCAGCGGCAGTTCCGCGACGCCCACGCGGTCAATTCTCACCTCGCATTCAATTTCGATGCGGCGGGAACCAATTATGGACGCGTGGCGCTCGGCCTGCCGTCCGAAAATCTGACGCTCTGAGGTCGCTGGATGTCTGACGCACCCAAACATCCGGCCGATCCGGCCAATGAATTCGCCAGCGACAACTCGGCGATCGATCCCCGGGATTTCCGCAATGCGCTCGGCACGTTCGCGCACCGGCGTCACCATCGTCACGGCGATGGCGGCGGACGGAAAGCCCTATGGCGTGACCTGCAACTCCTTTGCCTCGGTGTCGCTGAATCCGCCGCTGGTGCTGTGGAGCCTCGGCATGTTCTCGCAAGGCCTGACGATCTTTCAGAATGCCAGCCATTTCACGGTCAATGTTCTCGGAGCCTCGCAGCAGGCACTGGCGTCGCAATTCGCCAAATCGTCCGGCGACAAATTTGCCGGCGTCGAACTGGACGCCCGGACTCGGCAACGCGCCGGTCATTGCCGGCAGCGTCGCCAATTTCCAGTGCCGCGCCGTCAACCGCTACTATGGCGGCGACCACATCATCTTCCTCGGCGCGGTCGAGGCCTATTCCTACAACGGGCAGGAGCCGCTGCTGTTTGCGCGCGGCGGCTTCGGCCGGTTCGTCCGCCGACGACGGCAAATAGCGCCGTACTACTTCTTCGCCATCTCGGCGCGGTACCAGTCGCCGATTTCGCTCGCGGTCATCAGCGCGACGCCGTCATGGCCGATGACATAGTCGAGCAGCGCTTCCAGATATTTGATCCGGTGCGGCACGCCGGTGATGTAGGGGTGGACCGAGATCGCCATGATCCGCGCGTTGTCTGCGCCTTCGAGATACAGCCGGTCGAATTGGTCGGTGCAGCGCTTCAGGAATTGCTCGGACGGCAGGTGCTGCAGGGCGTGGATGACGATGTCGTTGGTTTCCACCGAATAGGGAATGGTCGTGATGGTGCCGTGAGGCGTCGCGATATCCTGCGGCAGATCGTCGATCACCCAGTCCGCGAGATATTCGATGCCGTTGAGGCGCAGCAGATCGAGCGTCTCCTCGGTCTCGGTCAGCCCGGGGCTTTCCCACGACCGCGGCGGCTCTGCCGGCAAATTTGGCGATGGTCTCGACCGAGCGCTTGATGGCGTCGGCCTGGTTGTCGAGCTTGTGCATCGGACCCTGAAGCAAATCCGTGGCCCATGAATTCGAAGCCTGCCTCCAGCGCGGCGGAGGCGACGCGCGGATAGGAATTGCAGACGTTGGCGTTGAGCGCCAGCGTCACCGGGATGTTGCGCTCGGTGAGCGCCTTGAACTGGCGCCAGAAACCGGCGCGCATGCCGTATTCATGCCACGACCAGTTCGGCACGTCCGGCAGCAGCGGCTGACCCATCGGCGGGCGACAGCACCGTGCGCGGCATCGCGTGTCTCGATCCGCCATTCCTCGACATTGAGGATGACCCAGACCGCGAGCTTCTTGCCGCCGGGCAAGGTCAGCTTCGGCCGGTCGACCTGCGCCTGATAGGGGATGCGATCGGAGCTAGAGGCCATGTGCGGACTACTCGGCGGCTGTCGGCGCGGATCGCGAGGTCGCGGCATTGACGCGCGGCATGACCTTGCTCGGCCATCAGGATCATCGACCGTCGGCCGAGTTCGCGATCTTTCCAGTCCTTGCCGGCATAGAGCAGCGTGCCGAAACTGCCGACGTCCTCCTGAAACGCCAGCAACTGATCGGCGACGCTCTCCGGCGTGCCGTGAATGATAAGCTTGTCGCAGATCGACTCCAGCGTCACTTCGTCGTCGGGCTGGTCGCGGCGGGTCTTGAACAGCTCGATGCCGGCCGCCGCGTCTTCAGCTTGGTGAATAGCTGATCGGTAGTAGTAGACATAGGGCCCGTCGGGATCGGTGGCGTAGGCCTTTGCGGTGGCGGCATCCTTGGCGACGAACACGCTCTTGGCCACGCGCCAGTTCGCGCTATCGGCCGCGCGGCCCGCGCCCGCTCGCAGCCTTCGACATATTTCGGCCAGTGGCTCTTCACCCAGGCCGGCATCAGGAAATTGGCCGAGATCGGATCCCAGCCGCGCGCGGCAGCCTCAGTGACACCCTTTGAGAATGGCGCCACCGCCGTCACGACGATTGGCGGATGCGGCCGCTGCAGCGGCTTTGCGATAAAACCCTGACCGATGTCCTCGATCAGGGTCTTTTCGTACCGAGATATTCCAGTACTTGCCTTTCGAAATCATAGGGCGGCTTGCCCGCCCAGATCTCCAGGCACCTGGTTGATCGCTTCCAGAAACATCGCATTGCGGTCGGCCTCGAGGTTGCCGAACAATTCCGCGTCCGACAGCAGGCCGCCGGGGCTGATGCCAAAGATCAGCCGGCCATCGAGCATGTGGTCGAGCATGGCGATGGAGGCCGGCAACCGCGGCCGGGTGGCTGTTCGGCATGTTGACGGTGCCGGTGCCGAGCCTGATCTGCTTGGTCGCGGCCGCAGCGAGCCAGGCGATGAAGGCGACGCAGGAGGTGATGTTCTCGGCCCGGTCGGTGACGTGCTCGCCGACATAGCCTTCCGTAAAGCCCAGTTCGTCGGCAAGCAGGAAGGCTTCGCGGTCCTCCTTCAGGGATTGCCGCCAATCCTTCTCGACGGGATGGATCGGCATCGTGAAAAACCCGAGCTTCATGGTCTGCCCTCCCGCAAGGGCAGGCTTTTTGATTGGCAGGACGGTGCGTCGCCACGCCGCATCATAGACAAGTCCAAAAGTCGAAGGAGAAATAATCACGCGATAAACAAACTTGACCTTTGAAAGGTTGCCGCCCTCTAATCGCCAAAGCAAAATGCCATGGGCCGGGCGAGGAGCTCACGCCTGAATGAAAGCCTCGGCTTTCGCTTACGCCCGCGCAACCAGCGTAGCCAACGCGCTGGAATTGCTCGCCGCGCATGGCGACCGGGCCAAGGTGCTGTCAGGCGGCCAGAGCCTGATGCCGGCGATGAATCTGCGGCTGATTTCCCCGGAACTGATTGTCGACATCGGCGACCTCGCCGACCTGCGCGGTGTCGCGGTGAAGGGCGACATGCTCACCATCGGTGCGCTGACGCGCCATGTCGATCTCCTGCGATCGCCGGAAATCGCCGCTCATGCTCCGTTGCTGAGGGAGGCGATTGGCCATGTCGCGCCATCCCGCGATCCGCAACCGCGGCACGATCGGCGGCAGCCTGGCGCATGCCGATCCGGCGTCGGAACTGCCGGCCTGCATGCTCGCGCTGGGCGCGACCATCGTGGTCCGCGGTCCCGGCGGCGAGCGGCGGATCGCGGCCGAAGGATTTCTTCACCGGCATCTATGAGACGGCGCTCTCGCCGCAGGAATTGCTGGTCGCGATCGAACTGCCCGGCCGCGCGGAAGCGATTCGGCGCATTTCTTCCAGGAGTTCGCCCGGCGGCATGGCGACTACGCCATTGTCGGCCTGGCGGCGCAGGCGATCGCTGCAACGGCATGATCGATTCGCCGATCTCCGGCTCGGCTTCTTTGCTGTCGGCGACAAGCCTGTATGCTGGCGAAGCCGCGCCGGAATGCTTGTCGACGTCGCCGATCACGCCGGCGCTGTTGGCCGAGGCCTCTGGGCGCACTCGGCGAAGAACTCGATCCGCTAGAGGACCAGCAGGCATCGCCCGCCATGCGCCGGCATCTTGCAAAGGTCTTGCTGGCGCGTTGCGTGGCCGCGCGTTGCTCCGCGGCCCGACCTCTACGGCGGGAGGAGTCGCGTGACGGCTCCGTGCGCACTCTCGCTCGTGGTCAATGGCGAGCGCGTCGATGCGCAGGTTCTGCCGCGACTCAATCTCGCGGATTTTCTGCGCGAGCATCTGAAACTGACCGGCACCCACGTCGGCTGCGAGCATGGGGTTTGCGGCGCCTGCACGGTGCGCGTCGACGGCGAGATCGTGCGTTCCTGCCTGATGCTGGCGGTGCAGACGCATGAGCGCCGTCGGTCGAGACGATCGAAGGGCTGTCCGACAGTGGCGAGATCGCCGATCTGCAGGCGGCGTTCCGCGACCGCAACGCGCTGCAATGCGGCTTCTGCACGCCGGGCATGCTGATGGCGGCGCAGGATTTGCTGCAGCACAATCGCGAGCCCGACGCGCGAGCGAGATCCGCGAGCATCTCTCCGGCAATTACTGCCGCTGCACCGGCTATCAGGCCATCATCGATGCGGTCGAGAGCACGGCGCGGGCGCGGATGGGAGCGCAAGCCATGACGTCGGTACGCGTCAATCCCGAAACGCTTTCGGTGCTGGACCGGCCGAATTCCTATATCGGCAAGACGGTGCCGCGGCCGAATCTCGACCGGTTGCTGCAGGGGCGCGGGCTCTACGTCAGCGATATGGAACTGCCGCGCATGGCGCATGTCGCGTTCCTGCGCTCGCCGCATGCGCATGCGAAGATCGTGAAGTATCGACGCTACCGCCGCAAGGCGCATGCCGGGTGTGATCGCCGTCGTCACCGGCCAGCGAGCTTGCCGCGGTCATCACGCCGTGGGTCGGCGTGCTCTCGCATCTGAAGGGCCTGAAGTCCGCGCCGCAACGCGCGATCGCGATCGATCGCGTCTGCTGGCAGGGCGAAGCGGTCGTCGGCCATCGTGGCGACCAGCCGCGCGGCGGCCGAGGATGCTGCGGAACATGTCTGCGGTCGAATATGAAGAACTGGAGGCGGTGACGGACATGCGCACGGCGCTCGATCCGGCGACGCCGGTCATTCATGCCTCGCTCGGCGACAATCTGGCCTTCGAGCGCAATCCACGACGCAGGCGATGGTCGACCAGGCCTTTGCCGAGTCCGACGAGGTGATCGAGGCCGACTTCATCTTCGGGCGCCACACCGGCGTGACGCTGGAGCCGCGCTCGGTCGTGGCCGACTGGAACGCCGCGGAAGCGCGGCTCACGATCTATCAGGGCACGCAGGCGCCGCACATGGTGCAGAACATCGCGGCGCTGCATCTGGGCTTGCAGGAGTCGCAGGTCCGCGTGGTCTGCAAGGATGTCGGCGGCTCCTTCGGCATCAAGGTGCACATCTACGCCGACGAGATGGCGACCTATGCGCTGTCAAAACTGCTGCGGCGGCCGGTCAAGTTCGTTGCCGACCGCGTCGAGAGCTTCAACACCGATATCCACGCCCGCGATCATCGCTGCAAGGGCAAGATCGGCGTCAAGCGCGACGGCACCATCACCGCGTTCGAGATCGACGATCTCACCGGCATCGGACCCTATTCGATGTATCCGCGCACCAGCGCGATCGAGGCCAACCAGGTCGTCAACCTCGTCGGCGGTCCCTATACCGACGCAAGAACTATCGCGCGCGGGCCCGCGTGGTGTTCCAGAACAAGAACGTCATGTGCCAGTACCGCGCGGTCGGCCATCCGATCGCCTGCTCGGTGACGGAAGGTCTGGTCGATCTGGCCGCGCATGAAGATCGGGATGGACCCGGTCGAAATCCGCCGCCGCAATCTGATCGCCGATGACGCCTATCCCTGCGCGTCGCCCTCGGGCCTGCGGTTCGAACAGCTGTCGCACCACGCCTCGCTGACCAAGCTGATCGGCGATGATGGATTACGATGCGCTGCGCGCCGAACAGGCGGCGTTGCGCAAGACAGAACATTCATCGCGGCATCGGCATTGCCAGCTTCATCGAGGTCACCAATCCGAGCGCCGCGTTCTATGGCGTCGGCGGCGCCAAGATTTCGTCGCAGGATGGCGTCGCGGTGCGGCTGGACGCGCAGGGCTCGGTGATCTGCCAGACCAGCATCACCGAGCAGGGGCAGGGCTCGGGATCGCTCACCGCGCAGATCGTCGGCAGCGTGCTCGGCGTCTCGATGGACCGCGTCCGCGTCATCCTCGGCGATACCGACAACACGCCCTATGGCGGCGGCACCTGGGCCTCGCGCGGCGCCGGCATCGGCGGCGAGGCGGCGCTGCAGGCGACAAAGATTCTGCGCAAGAACATCCTCGATGTCGCCGCCGCCATCCTGCAGTCGACGCCGGCCGAACTCGACATCGTCGAACAATGCGGTGGTCAATGCCAGCGACGGCGTCGCCGCGCATCGAGCTGAACGAACTCGGCGCGGATCGTCTATTTCCGGCCCGATACGTTGCCGCCGGGCATCCAGCCCGAACTGATGGCGACACGGCATTTCGTGCCGCGCGAATATCCGTTCGCCTTCACCAATGGCGTTCAGGCCTCGTGGCTGGAGGTCGATACCGACACCGGCTTCGTCAAGCTGCTGCAAGCATTGGGTGGTCGAGGATTGCGGCACCATCATCAATCCGCAACTGGTCGACGAGCAGATCCGGGGCGGGGTGGTGCAGGGCCTCGGCGCGGCGCTGTTCGAGAAGTGCATCTACGACGAGCGCGGGCAGCTGACCAACGCCAACATGGCCGACTACCTGGTCCCGATGTCCGGCGAGATGCCCGGATATCGATGTGGGCCATGTGGTGTCGCCGACGCTCGGAGATCGGAGCTGGGCGCCAAGGGGGCGGGCGAGGCCGGCACCGCGGGGGCCGCCGCCGCGCGGTGGCAAACGCGGTCAACGACGCGCTTCAGGCCGTTCGGTGCAATAATTACCGAGATTCCGCTGACGCCTCAGGTTATCCTGTCGGCTCTGGGGCGAATATGAATGAGGAGCGCCGCCGGTCTTCTTTGGGTCAAAGGCGACCTGGCGCTTTTCATTGTGATGTCGGCTTTGTTCATCCAATATACCACCAAAAAATGTCATACTGGGAGGATCAATGAAACGCAGGACACTTCTCGGCGCAACGATCGCCGTCGCCATGCTTGGGCTGACCTCAAGCGTTGGCGCTCAGCAGCCGCCGATCAAGATCGGCATGAGCATGCCGCAGACCGGCGGTCTCGCGGGCGGCGGCAAGGCTTCGCTGCTTGGCATCGAGATCTGGCGGGACGATGTCAACGCCAAGGGGCGGCCTGCTCGGTCGCAAGGTCGAACTTGTCGTCTATGACGACAAATCGAGCGCCTCGGAGACCCCGGCGATCTATTCGAAGCTGCTCGACGTCGACAAGGTCGATCTCCTGTTTGCGCCCTATGCGACCGTGCCGACGGCGCCGATCATGCCGCTGGTCAAGCAGCGCGGCCTGTTGCTGATCGGCAACTTCTCGTTTCAGGTGAACAGCAAGGTCGGCCACGACATGTGGTTCAACAATGCGCCGTGGGGGCCGCCCGACAGCTGGGCGGCTTCGTTCCTCGATCTCGGCCAGAAGGTCGGCGGCAAGACCATCGCGCTTCTGGCGGCGGACCAGGAATTCGCCCAGAATCTCGCAAAGACCGCGAGGGAGGTCGCAACCAAGCGCAACATGCAGGTCGTGTTCGATCAGGCCTATCCGCCCAACACGGTGGAATTCTCCAGCATCATCCGTGCGCTCAAGGCCGCCAAGCCGGACATCGTTTATGTCGCGTCCTATCCGCCGGATTCAGCCGGAATTTTGCGCGCCGTGAACGAGATCGGGATCGGAGACAACGTCAAGCTTTTCGGCGGTGGCATGGTTGGCCTGCAATTCGGCGCCGTCATGGAGAACCTGAGGCTCGCTCCTCAACGGCGTCGTCAACTACAACTCGTGGCTCCCGGAAAGAGCATGTATTACGAGGGGACCAAGGAGTTCTTCGATACCTACGCGAAACGTGCCGTGGAAGCCAAGGTCGATCCGCTGGGCTATTATCTTGCGCCATTCGGCTACGCCAGCGGTCAACTGGTCGAGCAGGCCATCAAGGCGACTGGGTCGCTCGACCAGAAGGCCATCGCAAAATATCTGCGCGAGAACGAGCACAAGACCATCGTCGGCCCGATCGCGTTTTCGGCGGACGGCGAGCGCAAGGAAACCGCGGTGCTGCAGGCCCAGTTCCGCGGTGTCGCGGACAAGAACATCGAGCAGTTCCGCAGCTCGGGCAAGCAGGTGATCCTGTTCCCGGAGAAATTGAAATCCGGCGATCTCGTCAGTCCCTTTGAGGCCGCCCGGAAGTAAACCGCGGGTTTTTCCGGACCGTGCGCGCGGCTGACCGGGATCAGGGCCAACGATCCCGGGCAAGAAATCGAATAGCCCGGCGATGTGCGAACCGGGGAAGCGGACTCAAGGCGGGCCAGGGGGGCCTCAGTTGTTTTCATTGGACCTGCTGCTCGATGCGGTGGTGATCGGTGTGCTACTCGGCTGCTTCTATGCGGCGGTCAGCCTCGGTTTGTCCGTCTCGTTCGGCCTGCTTGACGTCCCCACGTCGCGCATCCGGCCTTCCTGGTGCTGGCGTCCTACGCGGTGTTCTTCCTCAACGAGCACTATGGGATCGATCCGCTGCTGGCGGGGCTCGTTGATCACGCCGCTATTCTTTCTGTTCGGTCTCGCCGCCTACCGCCTGTACTACGAAACATTCGAAAAGCGTGGCAGCGACGCCGGCGTGCGCGGCATCGCGTTCTTCTTCGGCATCGCATTCATCATCGAAGTACTGATCATTCTGCAATTCGGTGTGGACCAGCGCTCGGTCACCGCGAGCTATGTCGGCAAGGCCTGGCGGATTGGCGACATGCGGATTCCGTTTCGGCTGGTGGTCGCGTTCGTGGTCGCTGCTGCGCTGACGATCCTGCTGACGCTGTACCTGTCGCGAACGTTCATGGGACGCGCGATCCGCGCGGTCGCGCAGGACCAGGAGGCGCTGCGGTTGATGGGCGCCAACCCGATCCGGATCAAGCAATGGGCGTTCGGCATCGCCACCGCCGTGCTCGGGATCGCCGGTGCCTTGCTCATTATCGTCGCTCCCGTCGAGCCGACACTCGACCGCACCTATATCGGGCGGACATTCTGCGTCGTGGTCATGGCGGGGCTCGGCAGCATGAGCGGTACGCTCGTCGCTGCTATCATCCTCGGCGTCGCCGAAACGATCGTCCTGACCCTGTTCGGCGCCTCCTGGGCGCCGGCTATTTCGTTCGCGATGCTTCTCGGCGTCCTCGCCGGTCGGCCGCAGGGCCTGTTCGGCAGGCGTTCATGAAGCCGCAACGGCATTTTCTTCTGGATCGGAGCGGGCCTGTTTCTCGCCGCCGCCTCTGCTGATGACGCAGGTCATCGGCAACCAATATCCGTTCTTTGCCGGATACGTGATCCTGCAGTTCGTCGTACTCGCCGTCGCATGGAGCATTCTTGGCGGCTATGCCGGTTACGTGAATTTCGGCACCAGCGCGTTTTTCGGCATGGGCGTCTACACGGCGGTATTTCTGGTCAAGGCGGTTGGCGCGCCGCTTGCCGTGCAGATCGCCGCCGCAGCCGCCGTCGGCGCGCCTCATGGGGTTCGCGCTGGGCCTCCTGACCTTGCGCATGCAGGGCATCTTCTTCTCGATCGCGACGATTGCGCTGACGATTATCATCGAGACGTCGATGACGAACTGGCGATATGTCGGCGGCGCGGCCGGCATTCAGATACAGCGGCCGCCGGTGACGGAGCCGTTCAGCAGCTATGTGCAGATGCTGTTTTTCGTCCAGGCGCGTGCTCGTGGTGCTGGCGGTCGCGATATCGCGCTACATTCAGAATTCATGGATTGGCCGCGGCTTGCAGGCGCTCAGGGACGACGAACTCGCCGCGGAATGCACGGGCGTGCCGACCCTGCGGCTGAAACTGCTGGCGTGCGCGATCTCCGGCGCGCTGATGTGCGCCGCCGGCGCGCCGCCGCGATGTACCTGCAATACGCTGACCCTGCCGTCCGCGTTCAACCTCAACTACTCCGTCTCGGCGCTCGCGATGTCGCTGATCGGCGGAACCGCGCATTGGGCTGGCCCGATCATCGGCGCGATCCTGTTGAGCACGACGCAGCAATTGCTGACCGTCACCATCTCGTCGGAAGTAAACGTGCTGGTACTCGGCGTGATGCTGGTGCTGTTCGTGGTGGCCGCGCCGGAGGGCATCATTGGCCTGATCCGAAGGGTTCGCCGCAATCGCAAGGAGGGCGAAGCGATGATGCCCCCCGAGAACCCAAGCGCCCCTGCTGCGGATCATCGGCGCTCACCAAGCGTTTCGGCGGCTTCACGGCGCTCGACAATGTCAGCGTCGAGATCCGCTCCGAGAGAGCGTTTTGGCCTCATCGGCCCGAACGGCTCGGGAAAGACCACGCTGATCAACTGCATTTCCGGCGCGTTCCGTACCGAGCCCGGCACCGTGATGTTCCGCGACGAGGACATCACGCGCTTGCAACCGCATATGCGTACGCGCCGCGGCATCGCGCGCAGCTTCCAGATCCCGCGGCCGTTCAAGAGCATGACGGTCGCCGAAAACCTCATGGTTGCGCTCGACTTCGCGGTGGCCACGGACGAACCCGTCTCGGCCGCGCAGCGTCGCGACACCATGATGTCGATCCTGACGCAGATGGGACTTGCGTCGAAGGCGGACGTATCGGTCACCAAGCTTAGCCAGGTGGAACTGCGCAAGATGGAGCTCGCCCGCGCGATGGCGACGCACCCGAAACTCCTGATTTCCGACGAGGCCATGGCCGGCCTTTCCAGCTCGGAAGTCGACGAGGTGCTCGATCTGCTGATGAGCCTTGCCGATCACGACATCACCATCATCATGATCGAGCACATCATGCAGGCGGTGATGCGCTTTTCGGACCGCGTGATGTGCCTCGACGCCGGCAGGATCATCGCGATCGGCACGCCGTCCGAAGTCATGGCCAACCAGCGCGTGCAGGAGGCCTACTCTTGGCACTTAGCCTTGCCATCAATGGCCTTGATGCGGGTTACGGCGCTGTGAAGGCGCTGCGCGGCGTCAGTCGCTCCATGTCGAGGCCGGCGAGACCGTCGCATTGCTGGGCACCAACGGCAACGGCAAGAGCACGCTGATGAAGTGCGTCGCGGGCCTGGTACGGCCGCAGCGCGGAAGCGATGTCGCTGACGATCGACGGAACGGCGCACGACCTGACGAGACTGTCGGCCGAGGCCATCGTCGATCTCGGCGTGGCGCTGGTGCCCGAGGGGCGGCGGCTGTTCCCAGGCTGACCGTGCTGGAAAATCTGATGCTCGGCGCCTTCCGCAAGGCCGCCCGGCGCAATATCGACCAGCAATCTTGCGCTCGCCTTCGAAACCTTTCCGGCCCTCAAGGAGCTGACAGGAGCCAACTCGCCGGCACCATGTCAGGCGGGCAGCAACAGATGCTGGCTATCGCGCGCGCGCTGATGTCGTCGCCGCGCCTGTTGTTGATCGATGAGCCTTCGGTAGGCCTGTCGCCGCTCCTGGTCTCGCAGACCATCGCCAAGATCGGCGAGCTCAATCAGCATCTCGGCCTGACGGTGCTCATGGCGGAGCAGAAACTTCAATCAGGCGATCCGGATCGCCGATCGCGGTTACATCATCGTCCATGGTGAAATCGTCGTCGCGGCCGGTTCGGTCGACGAGTTGAGAGGCAACGACATCGTCAAGCGGCTCTATCTCGGCGGGGTCGCATGATTGCCCGCTAAGGGTTTCAGGCCCGCTACGGGCGGTCCGGCCGCAGGTTCGAGGGTCCTGCCGGGCCGGCCACGCGGGGCCTGAGGAGCTTGCGACGCGGCTGCTCGCTTCAACTAAAATATCGAAAACAACCCCATGCAAAGTAGCATGGTGGTCGCTGGCATGGATGCTTTGAGCGATCCTGCGAAAACATTTTGACACGTCGGGCAAATCAGCGGCACTATTCCATCATCGCGCAATTTGCAAAACGCCCATGGCCCTGCCCGACAACGGGCTCTTCGGCGCGATTGCAGGCAAAAATCCTTACCCACAATTGAAGTTGCACCGGCTCGCCACGGCGAATGATCGCCTCTCGCGTTGCCGAACCGCGCGCGCTTCGCGATGCGCGTGCCCGAGGAGATATCGACGTGAACACAGTTCCAGACCTCAACAAGGCAACGGCAATAGCCGCAACCGGTCAAACCAGGGCTGCCGCAGCCCCGCGGGTAAAGCTCTTGCCACACGGATTCTCCATCGACCATCCAGATCCGGAGCTTGGCGAACAGCTCATGGCGGACGCATTGGGGGTCGCCGATCGCGACGCGATGCATGGCATCCTCCGACAATTGGTGAAGGCCAGCGTGAACGGACGAGAGGCCTGACGAGGTCAACCTCTGCTTCATGATTTCAATGGTGAAAAGCATCAAGCCCAGGGATTCCGTCGAGGCCATGCTGGTGGCGCAGATGGTGTCCGTTCATGTGATGGCGATGCGATGTGCCCATCACCTCGCAAATGCGCGAAGACATCGCCCGGCAAGACAGTGCCGGGCGCGCATTGGGCAGGCTGGCCCGCACGTTTCCGGCCCAGATGGAGGCGCTCAACCGCTATCGCAACAATGGCGAGCCTGCCATCACCGTGCAGAACGTGTCGGTTCAGGATGGCGGCAAGGCCATCGTCGGCAACGTCACGCAGCATGCGAGCGTGATCGTCTCGGACAAAGACCCGGCGCCCGCGGTGACGGATGCCCGGATGGTCTCGATGCCTGATCGCGGCGCACAGGAGCACGATCCCGATGGACGCCAGGCGGGAAGCACGAGGCATGAGAGATCACGCCCGCAATACCGGTCCGATGCTGGCGAGCCCGCGTTGCGGCGCAAAATCCGCTCCGGCGGATCGTGCCGCTCGCCGGCGGTGCGCGGCAAAAGGCGCTGCCGCATGCACGGCGGTGCGCCGGGATCCGGCGCGCCAAGGGCAAACCAGAACGCGCGCCGGCACGGCCTGTTCACACAGGGACGCGATCGCCGAGCGCAAGCAGATTCAGGCCTTGCTGGGCTGAAGCGCGGAAGTTGCTGCAAAGAGATGAAATGAAAGCCTTTGGTTGGTAACGGCATCGCCATACGTCAGCGGCCGGTAAACCAGCGTTGCACTTTCCACTCGACTAGGTCAGTCGGTGTCGTGGCTGATCGCGACTGTTCGTCTGTCATTGCTCTGATGATAACCGGCTAGTCCCCACCTCTCGCCGGCTATCCCCATGGGACAGAGATTTGCAAGGATACGCCCGGAAGTTGCAACGCTAGACAAATGCTCGGCGCTTGACCACAATGCGTGAGAAGCTGCTGACGCCCCGAGCAGGTTCGCAAAATGCATACTAGATCCTTGTCGTAAAGAATTATCGGACACTGAAAGACGTTGAGATCACGCTCAATGAGCGCCTGAATATTATCGTTGGCGATAACGAAACCGGAAAAGTCCACTACTGGAGGCGCCAACAGCGCTGAGCTTCAACTCAATGGCGGGGGGATAAACAGCAGGCTGCATCCCTTTCTTTTCAACACAGATGCAGTTGCGGAGTTCATTGGAAGGCTCAAGAAGAAGGAACCCTGCGATCCGCCAGCAATACTGATTGAACTCTACTTCAACGACGAGCCGGATCTATAGCGAGCCTGAAAGGAACCAACAATTCGCGGAAGAAGGTCTTGCTCCGGTATTCGGTTCGCCGTTGAATTCGACGAAAATTACCGGGAAGAATACGCCACCTATATTGCTGATCCTGACAGCATCCGGGCATTCCGATCGAATACTATAAATGTACGTGGCGCGGATTTGCGGAAACGACGTGACCACGCGGAGTGTACCGATCAAGTCGACATTCATAGACGCCAGCACCATCCGAAACTACATCGCTGCAAAATCGATACGTTCTCGATATTGTCAACGACTACCTGAGCGTGAAGCAAGGGTGAGCTGTCACTTTCATATCGGAAGATGAAGACCAGTTTCTCAATGATGAAAGCGTAAAGAGTGCTCAACAAGGAACTACTCTCAAAAGGGAAGATTTCCGATCGGGCGCTCTCCGTCTCGCTAGACACCACGTCGAGGCTGGTTGGCAAAGTGGCGTCATGCCCCATCTCGACGACATTCCGTTGCCGTTAGTAGGCAAAGGCGAGCAGGCGCAATATCAAGATCCAAGCTTGCGATGGTGCCTCGGCTCATTCAAATATCTTTCTAATTGAGGGCGGAAAATCATCTGTCGTACCCGAACCTGAACAAGCTAATTAGTCTTCCGTCTGGATCATCAGGAAAGCAACTTGTCCTGACGACACATAGCAGCTTTGTGCTGAACAAATTGGGGGTGAGTGTGTTGCTCTTCAACGGCCGCCAAAGCATGACGCTACGATCGCTCGACCCGAGCACGCACGATTATTTTCTGAAGCTGCCAGGGGGCACGATACGTTGCGATTGATCTTGTCGGGCAAAGCGGTTCTGGTCGAAGGTCCATCGGATGAACTGATTGTTCAGAAGGCATTTTGAGCATCCATAAGAAACTTCCATGGCCATTCAGGATTGATGTTATTTCCGTCAAATCGCTGGCATTTCGGCGCTTTCTCGAAATCGCAAAAATTCTGAAGGTCAACGTAGGCGTCGTCACTGATAACGATATGGCGACGTTGCCGCGCTTGAAAGAATACGCGGATTTCAAAGGTGCGAGACCATCAGAATTTGCTTCGACAAGGATGTTACCCTCAAAACACTTGAACCACAGCTCCTGAATATAAACGGACTCAAACTCCTCAATCAAGTTTTCGAGACGCAGTTCAGTTCCGGTGATACCTTGTTGAAACACATGGCCGCCAACAAGACTGATTGTGCATTGAAAATCTTCGGCACTTCACTCGATGTCAAATTTCCAGAATACATACGCGAGCGATCGATGTGGCTGAGATCATCATTGCGGCGCGGGATCAGGTAAGACCACGGAGATTGTCCGCGATGCGTTGAAACACCCCAACGAAAGATCGGTTGTTGTGACATTACACTCTGAACAACTTGGAGAAATCAGGAAAATTTTACGAGAATGCGGTCGTATCCCAGCAAATATTGAAATTCGGTCTTGGTATACGTTTTTACTTCACGGGCGAGGCCATATCAAACGCAGTCATCTGAAGCGGAGTGAGTCGTTCGCCTTTGTTGAAGGTAGGTCGCCTTCAGGAATCAAAAGACGAATGTCAACGCGGCGTACTTCTTCGTTCAGGGAAGATACATCTATTCGGACAAGATTTCCGAGTTTTGCTGCATGTGCAATGAGCGGTCGGGCGGATTGGTCTTGGATCGGCTTGGAGCGCTATATGATCAGATCTACATTGACGAGGTACAGGATTTAGCGGATACGATCTGGAACTGCTGGAAGTGCTGTTGGGTGCCAAACCGAGATTGATGCTTGTGGGGGATCATCGACAGGCGACCTATGCGACCAACCACTCCGCGAAGAACAAAGGCATATGCCGGCGCAAAGATCACAGAGAAGTTTGCGGATTGGCAGAAGCGAGGAGCTCTGCCGTGTTCGATATTCAAGTGAGAGCCATCGATGCATTCAATCGATCTGCGATCTCGCAGATCCTGATTTACCCGCAATATCAAAAAATGACATCAGAAGAATGGTACGAGTACCGATCATGATGGAGTGTTTTCGATACCTAGCGCGCATGTGGCGACATATGTTGCCAAGTACCAATACGGAGTACTCCGATATGACAAAAAACTCAAATGCGACGAGTTCTCGCCGATTAATTTTGGCGAAGCGAAGGGCGTGACGTTCGAGCGAGTCCTCATCTTTTGCAACGGCCCTTTGAAGAAGCTTCTGAAGACGGCTGATTTCAAACATATCAAGAAGTCGGCCGCCAAGGTGTACGTGGCAATAACAAAGGGCGCGGCAGAGTGTTGTGTTTGTCCACGAAGTAGCTGCATTGGACAATGTGCGGTGCTGAGATTTGGTGCAAACGAGATGAGGGTGTTTGGAGGCGAGTACAGCCGAAAACAGGGGACTTTGTTTGCGGACGCATAGGTGCGTTCGATCGCGGTTAGCCGCGACCAGCGGCAACATGTCGTCGGCACGAGAAACTAGCGTTAGGAAGCGCCACCGAGAGACAAGCCTTCCTCACCGTTGGGTCTTTCCATTGAGAAGCGTTTCAAGATGCTGATTTTTAGCTTTAACGACTTTAGCAAACTCTCCGCATCGCCGGGAACCCCGCGGCATCTATTTCAAACAGCGTTCCGGTCATCTTCTCATTCAGGTTTCGCACAAAATCCTGAAGAGCAGACCGAAATCATCCCACTCTTTCAACTAGCAGCGCTAAGAGTGGCTCACCCTCGATGATGACGGCGCGGTCGCATGCGCGCCCGTTTGTTCTGCTCGTATAACTTCCAAATACCGAAGAAGAACTCTATCAGGCCCCGCCAAGCAGCGGCCCTGAACGACGAGGTAATTTCAAGCATCACCGGCTTTCCAGATATTGCAGTTAGGTGCGCCCGCGACCTCTATATTGGCCCGGAAAAAGGAACCCGGCTGTGACCACCCATGTGCTGCAATCTGTCGAGCTCTCGGATCAGGAGCGCAAGGCGGCCAAGCCCTGGGCAAGCTCGGCAAGGGCGATCATGTCGAGGTCAAGCGTCCACCGCAAGTCGGGCCAGGACCAATTTGTCAGGCTGCCCCCCGGCGGCTGCAGCCCTGCTCGAGACTGTGCTCGGCCATCTCCTGCAGGGGTGAGCGTGTCGCGATCATCGCTGAGGGATCAGGGCTCAGTCCGAACGACGCGGCAGATATCCTAAGAATCTCCCGACCGCTGGCCGTGCATCGTATGGACGTTGCGACCTCCCGTTCCGATATGTTGGCAAGCATCGCCGCACGAAGCTGTAAGGACGTGTTGGCGCTGAAGGCCGAGGACTGACGCGCAACGATCGGCAACGGAGTCGCTCGCCGGACGACGCTGAGGACCTTAGGCGGCGCTTATGGCGTTTGAGCCATCGATTGCGTCTTCGACTCCTGCATCCTCTATCCGTTTCGCCGCAGTATCATCGTTCAAGCCGCGGTCGATCGGTTGGTCGAAGCGCGCTGGACAGATGAGATCCATGATGAATGGATGCGGAACTTAATGGTCCAAGTGCCAGCCATTCGATGGAGCGCGCCTCAGGTCACCCGTCAGTTGTTGAATAGTGCACTACCGACCGCCACGATCCGCGGGTACGAGAATTTGTTCTGGCGAAGAGGTAACGCTCCCAGATCCAGATGATCGTCATGTCGTTGCAGCCGGAATCGCCGCCAACGCATCGCACGTTCTCGTGGAACTTGCGTCACTTTCCGGCAAACGAGCTGAAGAAGTTCAGCCTCCGAAGGATGACCCCAGACGTCTTTCTCTCTGGCCTCTTCGACAAAATCCGGATTTTGGTGATCAGCTCTCTCGCAAATGCTCGGCGGAATCTAAGCAAGACCCGGGTTTCAGCATCAGACTTCATCGACATCCTTGAGCGTCAAAAACTCGTCCAAGTTGCGAAGCGGGTAGAAGTACGCATCCGATCTGTAGGCACGTGAAGTGTCATTGGTTCGATCCTCCTGACGGTCTGTTCTTAGCAACGATGCACCGTCAAGAGGCCATTCGTGACAGCCACCGCACCAGTTTCGCCCCAGAAACGATCTCCACCAGAACGCAACGAACACGATCAATCTCCAACGAAAATGCAACAAGATCAACGATCGGCAGCCGTTATCCTCCGCTCATAACGGTCTGGCCGCAGGTTCGAGTCCTGCCGGGCCTGCCAATCTTCGCTTTGCAGCGCAAGCTGCATTTCCTGGGCCATCCTGTTTCGCGTGGCTCGATATCGCCGATCGCGCTGATGTGCTGGATCAGGGCGGGGTGGTTTACCACGCTGCCGCGCGCGAGCTGCTGGCCGGACAATGATATCGAGGAACGTTACCGCTCAGTGTGATCCGGAGCACAGACTCGCGTCAATTATGACCATGAGCAGGTTTACAGGCTTTCTCGGCGGCGACTCTGGCTCGCCCATGCCAATAGAAGGGTTATCGGCAACGCCGCCGTCGGGTGCTATTGTCAGATCCGCTTGAGCGAGAATGATAGATTTATTGAGGTCTGGGAATGAAAAGCATGTTTGCCGCGAGTTGTCGTTTTCGCCGGTCTCACGGGGCTGGCGGCAGCGCAGGCACCGGTTGCCGTCGTTGAGGACGTGCAAGGCACCGTTACCGGCGCTCGAGTTCATGGACTATGTCGCCCCGGGCAACAGTCATCAAGCTCGGGCCGAACGGCGCAAGGTCGTGCTCGGCTACATGAAATCTTGCTGGCGCGAAACGATCTACGGGGTCGGAACCGTGATCGTGGGCGCGGAAGACAGCATGGTCCATCTCAGCGAGGTCAAGGCCAGCAAGGTGCCTTGCGACACAAGCCGTTCGCGGCTGGTCGATCGGCAGGTCGGCGAAAGCGCGGCGACGCGTGGTCCGCAGCATGGCGGCGACGCCTCGACGTTGCCGCAGGTTACGCTCTACGGCCTTTCGCCGGTTGTCGAGACCACGGGCCGCGGAAAGCTGGTCGTTGAAAGGCTCGATGTGGCGGGCGAGCGGCACGATGTGAACCTCACCCCTGCGTCTGTCGTGCGGGGCAAGTTCTACGATTTTGCCAAGACCAGCACCAGCGCTGAGGCCGGGCGGCGTCTATGCCGCGAGCCTTGGCTCACAGAAGACGGTTGTCTTCCTGGTCGATCGCCGAGCCGAGCCCGGCTCGAGCCCGATCATCGGCCGCCTGGTGCGGCTGGAATAGGCCGAGCGAGTTCGATCAGCCCGGATCCCGCCATGGGCAGCGGTCATCAGACGAGATGCCGTCGCGATCATTCTAGTTGCGTTGGCGTGCGGCCTTGTTTCGTCCGTTCCGCCGTTCAGCTTCATCCATGGCTGGTCGATCGACGCTCTCACCGCGCTGCGCTGGGAGTCGTTCGGCGCGCGCCGTGATCCCGCCTCCGCGCCGGTCGCCATTATCGCGCTCGACGAGGAGACGTCCGAAACTCCGCCGTTCACAGGGATCGCCGACGCTGACCTGGACCACGGAAGTTGGCCGGGTCCTGAGTGCCGTCATCGACGGCGGAGCCAGGGTCGTGGGCTTCGACATCGTATTTCCGACCTCGATCGAACAATCCGAGATTCCTTTGGCGACGATTTGCCTCGGAGCGGCGAATGCGCGGTTTCGACCGGGCATTCCTGCGCTCTCTTGCGACGGGAGCTCCGGCGCCGGCAAGGTGGTGCTGGGCGAAGTTCTGAGCGGCGATCGATCGATCCGGCCGTCGCCTGGACAACGGATCGCGGTAGGTCAGCAGAAGAATATCCGGCCGCTCAACATACATATCGGACCCTGACGAGGTGGTGCGGAGAGGTACCGCTGACGTTCCCGGCTGACGCGAAGCCGGTGCCTCTCGATGGCGCTGGAGCTGGCGTCGCGCGCGCTAAACGGCCGAACCGACGCTGGCGCGAAGACGGAAGCGTGACGCTCTGCCGGCTATCTCATTCCGGGCGCCGTGCCGAACACGCTGACTCTGAATTTCGAGGGTGGCGCCAACGATGTTCCACACGTTTTCGTTCGCCGATCTGTGCGCCTGTGTCGAGCGTAACAATACGGATTTTTTCCGTCGCGAATTCGCCGACAAGGTTGTCATCTTCGGACACGCTGCTCAATCTGGAAGACCGGAAATCCACTTCAAAGCGTTTCGCGACCGGGCTCGAGGGATCGCGGGCGCCGCGTTGCGCGCTGCCGCCGGCACAGCCGAGTGCCGGGCAATTCAAACGCAGCACGATCGCCGGCGTTTATGTTCATGCCACCGCCGTCGATAATCTGATCGCGCATGACGCAGTTGTCGAACCTGGCGCTCTGCCGGCGACCATCATCGCGATTGCGTTTTGCCGCGCTGGCCTCGCTCGCGGCACGAATGCTGGCGCCGGGCGCCGCCGCGGTTGTCTATGTTCGGCATGGCTTGCTACCTGGACAGGCTGTGCAACGCTGGCGTTTACGCCGGTCGCTGGCGTTGCCGCTTAGCGAGCCGTTCCTCGCCGGCACTCGCTGCGATGGTTGCGATCGTCGCCTACCGCCTCGTTGTTGCGGATAAGGGCGAGCGATTGCTCGCGGAAGCAGCTTTCGCGCTCTATCTCGCGCCGCAGGTGATCGACAAGATGCTGGCGTCCAACAAGCTCGCCGGTGCTGGGCGGCGAAACCCGCGACGTCACCGTGTTCTTTTCGGATCTGGACGGGTTTTCTTCGATTTCTGAGGAAATGACGCCTGCGGAACTGGTGGCGTTCATGAACGAGTATCTTTCCGCCATGACCGACATCATCGAAAGCGATGGCGGCTATGTCGACAAGTATATCGGCGACTCGATCGTGGCGGTGTTCGGCGCGCCCGGCCGACGATAGCGACCATGCGCAGCAACGCGGCGCATGCTGCGCTCGGGTGCCGTACGCGGCTTGACGAACTCAATCGAAACGCCGCCGCCTTCAAGGGCTACAAGGTCGCGCATCGGATGGGGCTCAATTCCGGCGAGGCGCTGGTCGGCAACATCGGCTCGAAGCGGCGCTTCAACTATTCCGTGATGAGCGACGCGGTGAACGTCGCGTCGCGGCTCGAGGGCGCCAACAAGTATTACGGCACCACGATCGCCGCCTCGGAAATGACGGTCGCGCTCACGGGATCGACATTCGCATGGCGCGAACTCGACGCCATCCGGGTGCAGGGACGCGCCACCCCGGTGAAGATCTACGAACTGCTTGCGGAGGCGGGGCAGGAGACGCCGCAGCAGGCGGCGGCTGCCGCTGACCTATGCCCAGGGTCTCGCGCATTGGCGACGCCCGTGAATTCGACGCCGCGGCAAAATGCTTCGAGCGGGTCGCCGATGTCGACAAGCCGTCCGCGCTGTTTCTCAGCCGGGCCAAAGCATTTGCAAGCCATCCGCCGGGTCCGGATTGGAAGCCGGTCAGCACATTGGATGCAAAGTAGGAGATTGCGGGCTTCGCGGCTTTGAAGTTCTACCCTGCCGCTGCGCTCGCGAGTATGCCAGCCTGCCTGTTGAGTGACGACCACCTTGATGGCATCCTCGACCCGATCTCGCGCGTATCGAAGCGCGGTGGGCAGGTCGGCGAGCGCAAAGGTATGGGTGTGAATTTTGGTCGCATCGAATCGCTTTTCCGCCATTAAGGCCATCGCGCGGCGCGTGGCGCTGCGGCCTTCGCCGCGAATGCCGTAGACGTAGATGTTGTTCTTCACCAGATGGGCCAGATCGGTCGTCACCGGCTCGTGCGGGAACGCCGCCAGGCAGATTTTCCCGCCGCGGTTGGTCATGTGGATGGCTTGATTGAGGGTGGCTTCCGTGCCGGCGCATTCGATTACATAGTCCGCGCCGATCCCGCCGGTGAGCTGTTTTACCACCTCGACGGCATTCTCCTCGGCGATGTTGATGACGCGGTCGGCGCCGAGCTCCCTTGCCGATGGCGAGGCGCTTGTTGCGCGTTCCCGTCAGGATAACCGGGCTCGCCCCGAGCGCCTTTGCGACAGCCGACCGCCAGCAGCCCGATCGGTCCGGGGCCAATGACCACCACGCTCTCGCCCGCGACCAGCCCGCCGAGCTCGGTCAAGCCGTACATTGAAGTCCCGGCGGTGACGACAAGCGTGGCTTCCGCGTCGCTCATCGTGTCCGGCACCCGCGCCAGCGTGTTGATATGATTGATCGCATATTCGGCGAAACCGCCATCGGTCGTGAAACCGTTGGCGCGATGACCCTTGTCGGGTTTCCCATAGTTGAGGCAGGAGGTGTACATGCCCTGGCGGCATCGCTTGCACTGGCCGCACCCGGCATGGATCTCCACGCTGACGCGTTCGCCGATTTCAAATTCATCGACGCCGGGTCCGAGTGCTGCAACGGTGCCCATATATTCATGGCCGGGCGTAAAATTCTTGTTGAAGGGCAGGCCGCCCTGAATGCTTGCCGGCGACCCGCCGTGGATGACTTCGAGATCGGTTGCGCAGATCGCGACCGCGTCGATGCGGACCAGGACTTCCGCGCGCCCCGGAACCGGTGTGGGCTTGTCGCGCAGGAAAAGCTCGTCCGGGCCGCCCAAGACCCAGGCTTTCATCTGCGCAGGCACAGGAAAATCGGGTGATGTCTTAACGCCTGACGGGTCGTACATTGGCGCGGATCCCTGTTTCAGTTGGAGGCTACCATGCGAGAACCATTTTTAACGCCCTCCGGGCGGCTGCAATTGATTTTTCAGCCACTGCGACGGCCGGTCTCGATCGACGCCGGTTGCACCTGCGGGGCCCTGGGCAGGTTGAAAGTTGAAAGAGTGCGCTAGCACTGCGATCAAATCTCAACCAGTCTTGTCGGCAGACAGCTTATAGATTTCGAGCGCATCGGCATCCGCGCCACGCGCTGATTTCGCCAGTCTGAACAATTGTGCGGCCAGCGCCGACATTGGGACCGGGCTCGATGTGCCGCGGGCGACGTCGACGACCGTATCGAGATCCTTCAGCATCGTTGCGATATGGCCGAGCGGCGGCGAATGAATGCCTTGCACCATGCGCGGTACGAATAATTGCAGCGGTATGGAATCGGCAAAGCCGCCGGCCAGTGCCTCCGGCAGCCGCCTGGCGTCGATCCCGGCATTCACTGCAAGCCGTGTCGCCTCCGCGAGCACGGCCATGGCGCAACCGACGATCACCTGATTGCAGAGCTTGGTGGTCTGGCCTGCTCCGGTTGGGCCCATATGCGTGAACCGTCGCGCCATTGCCAGAACATAGGGCCTCGCTCGCTCGATATCGGCGGCATCGCCGCCAGCCATCACCGCCAGCGTGCCTTCCTCGGCGCCAATCGTGCCGCCCGAGACCGGCGCATCGATCCATCCCATGCCGTTGGCTAACTTCAGCCGCGTGGCGATGGCGCGCGCCGCATCCGGGTGGATCGACGAGAAGTCGACGACGAGCTTTCCGGAGCCGGTCGCTGTTGCAAGGCCGTCGGGGCCGAACACCACCTCTTCCACCGCGGCGGCGTCGGTAAGGCACATGAAGAGGATGCTGGCGGTAGCGGCAACATCGCGCGGTTGTGGCGCAAGCCTCGCGCCGGCCTCCACCAGGGCAGCGGCTTTGCCGGAAGACCTGTTCCAGACCGTGACGTCATAGCCCGCGCTCACCAGGCGTTGCGTCATCGGCAATCCCATCATCCCGAGTCCGAGATAGCCGAGCTTTTCCGCGCTTCGTGCGTCGGTCCCGCCAATTCCAGCCATTGCACTTCTCCTGTTACCTGCATCCAGAAAATAGCGACCAACCCCGAAGAAGCTATCCGCCCAACACCACGACATGCCGCGGCTCAACGGTAATGTAGACTTCCCGGCCTGCCGCCAGTGGCTCCATCGCGGCGCAGCGGGCGATCAGGTGCTGCGCGCCCCAACCGAGGTGAACCTGAGTGAAGTCTCCCTGAAACACGGTCTGCTGCACCGGCACGCGCCAGACGTTTTGCACCGCGGCCGGCGGCTCCGTCGAAATACTGAAGGTGCACGGTCCGCACCGAGACCACCAGCTCGGCGCCAACGGGGCGTCCATAGGCCATGCCGTGGACGATGTGTCCGGCAGGTGTTTCGAGCGCGATCAATCCGTCGGTGTCGAGATCGGCGCGATGGCGGCCACGAATGAGGTTAGCCGAGCCGACGAAATCCGCGACAAAGGCGCTATTCGGCAGCCGGTAGATTTCGTCGGGCGTCCCGGTCTGCTCGATCAGCCCGTCACGCATCACGACGATGCGATCCGACATCGCCAGCGCTTCTTCCAGGTCGTGGGTCACGTAAACGCGAGGTGATGCCGAGGCGATGCTGAAGCTCGCGCAGTTCGATGCGCATATCGGCGCGCAATTTGGCATCGAGATTCGACAGCGGTTCGTCGAACAAAAGAACCGAAGGCGAGAACACGAACGCGCGCGCCAGCGCAACCCGCTGCTGCTGTCCGCCGGACAGTTGCGCCGCCCGCCGCGATGCGAAACTGCGCATCTGCACCATGTCGAGCGCGTGATGCACCTTTTCCGCGATCTCCGCTGCTCCGGTACGCCGCACGCGCAGTCCATAGGCCACGTTTTCGAACACGGTCATGTGCGGCCAAATGGCGTAGGATTGAAACACCATCGACAGGCCGCGCTTCTCGGCGCGCATGTTGATGCGCTGTTCCGCCGAATAGACGGTGACGCCGTCGATGCGGATTTCGCCCGCGGTCGGCTGCTCAAGACCGGCGATCGCGCGCAATGTGGTGGTCTTGCCGCAGCCGGAGGGGCCCAGCAGCGTCAGTTGTTCGCCGGGCAAGACGTTGAAACCGACGCCGCGCACCGCCGGAACGCTGCCATAATACAATTCAAGCCGATCGACCTCGATGTGCGGGGTCGGCGGTGAAGACGATGCTGGCGCTCCCGCAGCGACGCTGGCATGATTCCTGACATCCTTAGTCGACGGGGTGAGCGCCGACGCGGCGCGTGACGGCAACAAGCACGATCATGGCGATGGCGACCACCAGCGTCTGGATCAGCGCCAGCGCCGCGGTGAGCTCCGAACTGGTCCCGAACCATGATTCTGACGATCGACGGCGTGATCACTTTGGAATGCGGGCCCATCAGCAGGATGGAGGCGCCAAGCTCGCGGATGCTGGCGATGAACAGCAGCAGCCAGGCGGCGACCAGACCCGGCACGAGCAGCGGAATTGTCACCGTCCGCACCCGGAACGCCCAGGGCGCGCCGCACATCTGCGCGCATTCCTCGAGACTCTTGTCGATCTGCAGCATGACGCCGGCGATGGTGCGCACACCGAGCGGCAGAAACACCGTGAGGTAGGCGAGCAGCAGCAGCCACAGCGTTCCGTAGATCGGAATCGGAAAACCACCCAGGCCCACATCAGGCCGAACGCGAACACCAGCCGAGGCACCGCCTGCGGAAACATCACGACATATTCGATCAAGCCGCTGCCGGGCAGCCGCGAGCGGTAGATCAGCCAGGCGAGCAGTCCCATCAGCACGACGCCGATGGTCGCGGTGCCAAAGCCGAGCAGCAGGCTGTTGGTGAGCGCCGAGCGGACGGCATTCATTGTCATGGCGACGCGGAAGTTTTCCAGCGTCCAGTTTCCGGCAGCGGGGAAGGCGACGGCAATCTTCTGCAGCGATGCGTAAAGCAGCGTCACCAGCGGCAGGCCGACCGCGGCGAGCAGATAGAGCAGGCAGACGCCGAGCAACACGTAGCGCAGCGGACCGACGTCGGCCACCCGCGGCCGGAACGCCTTGCCGGTAATGGTAACGTAACTGCCGGCCATCACGATGCGCCGGTACAGGAACAGCATGAAGAACATCACCGCAAACAGCGACACGCCCATGGCGGCCGCGACCTGGATCTTCGGCGGATATTGCTGGACCAGCTGGTAGATCGCCGTGGTGATGACATAATAGCGGCTGGGCAGTCCCGAGCACGAGGCGCGGCGGCGAACGAGCCAAGCATTTCGGCGAAGACGAAGATGGCGGCGCCGAGGACGCCGGGCACCACCAGGGGCAGGGTGATCCGCAGCATGGTGCGGAGGCGGCTCGCCCCCATGATCTGCGAGGCCTCCTCAAGCGCAGGGTCCATCGACTTCATGACCGCGGCAATCATGACGAATGCGACGGAGCCCTCGAACAGCGCCATGACCCAGGCGATGCCGTACGCAGTATTGATATCGATGAGATGGCCGTTGCCGCCGAGCGCGCGCCAGATCTGGTTGATGAAGCCGCTTTCCGGCGAGCCGAGCAGGCTCCAGGCCAGCGCGCCGAGCAACGGCGTCAGATAATAGGGCACCGCCATCAGCTGCTCGAACAGATGGCGGCCGGGCACGTTGGTGCGCGTCAGGATCCACGCCATCACGAAACCGAACACCAGCGCCATCACCGTGGCGGCAACGGACACCGTCAATGTGTTGAGCAGGATCTGCGGGTACTGGAATATGCCGTTGAAATTGTCGAAACCGTATGCGGTCGGCGGCCGCACCTGCGGGTCGCCGACATCGAGCGCTGCCTGAAACAGAAAGAAGACCGGGTACAGGACCAGTACCGCGGCAACGGCCGCAACTCCATACCCAGCCATCTGCTGGGCGGAGATTGGCGATCTCGCAGATTGCACGGCTGCTTCGCTCACAGGCCGAGCATGCCGTTCCATTCCTTGGCAAAGACATCGCGGTTTGCCGCGTAGTCGTCCCAGTCGGCGGGGTAGAGCAGCTTGAGATCACCCAGCCGCACCCCGGTCGGCATTGGCGGCGCGTCGGTGCGCACCGACCCGTAATAGAGATTTGGGTTGGTCTGATACCAGGCCTGGCCACGCTTCGACATCGCCCAGTCGACGAACAGCTTGGCCGCTTCCGGATGCGGCGCCTTGCTGACGGCGCCGACAATCAGAGGCGTAGCCGGCAACCCGTCGGCTGGTGCGACGAATTCAACCTTGGCACCTTTGTCCTTGAAGAGGATGTAGGCGGGATATTCTCCGATCGCGGTGATCATGTCGTCGCCCTTGGCGAGCCGGTCGAACAACTGGACGCGGGAATCGAAGGCGTGCGGATTCTGCTTGGCGAACTCTTTCCAGAAGCCCGCCCCATACAGCTTGCGCAGCGTGTACCACTGTACGAACTGCAAACCGGAGGCGGAAATCTTGCAGCTGATCGAGCCCTTCCAGCGAGGGTTCGAGAATGTCCTGCCATGTCTTCGGCGCGTCCGCGGCGGAGACCTTGGTTGAGTTGTAAGCGATCCCGGCGGGGTCGACGCCGGTCCAGAAAAACGAGCCGGCCGGCGAGCTCAGATGGTCCGCCTTGTAAGCCGGAGTCTCGGGCGACACGTAGTGTTCGTAGCCGCCCTTCTTCTGGAAATCGACAGCCGGCGCCAGGTCGGATAGTTGAATGACGTCGACGTCGAAACGGCCGGCGGAGCGTTCGGACAGGATCTTGTTGTAGAGCGCGCCGGTCTGCGCTCGCACGTAGCTGGTGTTGATCTTCGGGAAATCCTTGCGAAATCCTTCCATAATGCCGGCGGTGCCGGGCTCGTTCTCGTGACAATAGAACACGAGCTGACCTTCCTGCTCGGCCTTTGCCACGTCGGCGTTGGTCATGAAATCATGAATTTTGGTCGGTGATTTCAACGGCGCCTGCGCCAGTACGCTGGGTGCTGCAATCCCGAGAAGCGGCATCGCGGCGCCAGCCTTGAGCAGGCGTGCGTCGCGTCACATTGCTTTTTTGATGTCGGCCAATTCGCTCTCCCGTGTGGCTTGTTTTTTGTATTTTTGCTTGTGACGTGCAGTCCTGAACCACCGCATCAAGTTTGACAACTGATGCATTTTGACGCCACGCCAGCGCGTACTGCTTGCGCTCTCGCCGTGGCCGCGGGCCGCGCCGATTCAGGGTGCGGGCCCTGCCCAGAGCCCGACCTTGCCGGGCGAAGCCGCACGCAGGCACGTCCCGATGGCTTGCCTGATTGTTTGAACCATGAAAGGTTTAGCGGACGTAATTCCGAGCGGCGTCTGTTGGCGTCGAAAAAGTGGAGTGGGCATGATGCGGATACCTTCGAGATGGATCGTGGCGGCCGGGGCTGCGGTCGCCGTTCTGGCGAGCGCGAACTCATCGCACGCGCAACAAACGATCCGCGTTGGCTGGACCATTCCGGCCGAGGAATCGAAATACTGGATGATGCGGCGGCCCGCGGAATTTCCCGATCTCGGCAAGACCTACAATATCGAATGGACGCAGTTTCAGGGCACCGCGCCGATGACGCAGGCGCTGGCGGCGGGAGCGCTCGACTGCGCGACGCAGGCGCCGTTATCGCTGGCGAACGGCGTGGTCGGCGGAAACCTGAAAGCTTACATCGTGGCCCAACACGTCTTCGAAAAGCCCGGCGGCTTCTCGGTCTATTGGGCGGTTAAGGACGATTCTGCCGATCAAGACCATTGCCGATCTCAAGGACAAGACCGTCGGCATCTCGGTGATCGGCGGCGGCACCTATGGTCCATTCGCGATGCTCTTGAAAAGAACGGCGTCGACCCGGCGAAAGACATCAAGCTGGTCGAGGTCGGCTTCGCTGTCTCCGAGGACGCGCTGCGTCAGGGCCGGGTCGATGCCGTGAACATGAACCAGCCCTTCGCGGCGCGCGCTGAGGCCAAGGGCGGCACACGCAAGCTGTTTTCGCTCTCCGAGGAAATGCCGAACATCGTTCACATCCTCGAGGCCTGCCGCGCCGACTTTGTCGACAAGAATCCGGATCTGGTCAAAGCCTATGTCCGCGACATCACCTCCGGCATGAAAAAGCGCTGGCCAATCGCGAGGAAACGCTGAAGGTCGTCTCCGAACAGTTGAAGGCGCCGGTGCCGGTGCTGGACACCTATCTGCTCAAGGACAATGATTTCGGCCGCGATCCCGGAGCTGCGCCGAATTTCGACGCGATCCAGAAGATGCTCGACATCTATGCAGCGACAGGAATGCTGCCGAAGATGGACGTCGCGCAGTTCAAGCACCCGACCATCGTCGCGCCGCTGCAGTAGGAAGACGCATTCACTGGTCGTCCCGGCGATCGCCGGGACGACCTGGAAGAGATTTGTACGCATGAAGAAGTGGCGATCACGCGTGACGACCGATGGTCTCGATCGTGCGCCGCACCGCGCCTTCATGCGGGCGATGGGGCTGGACGACGAGGCGCTCGCCAGGCCGATGATCGGCGTCGTCAGCATGAAGGGCGAACAGACGCCCTGCAACATGACCCACGATTTCCAGGTTGATGCCGCCAAGGCCGGGATCGCGGAGGCCGGCGGCACGCCGCGGAATTCACCACCATTTCGGTTTCCGACGGCATCAGCATGAATCACGAGGGAATGAAGTTTTCGCTTCTCTCGCGCGAGTTGATTGCCGATTCAATCGAAGCTGTGGTCCACGGCCTTGCCTACGATGCGCTGATCGGTTTCGGCGGCTGCGACAAGACGCTGCCCGGCGTGATGATGGGAATGATCCGCTGCAACGTGCCGTCGATCTTCATCTATGGCGGCAGCGCGCTTCCCGGGCGGTTCGAGGGCAAGACTCTCACGGTGCTGGATTCCTACGAGGCGGTCGGCGGCTTCATGACCGGAGAAATCGATGAGGCGACGCTTGCGGGCATCGAGCGGTCCTGCCTGCCGACGATCGGCGCCTGCGCCGGACAGTTCACCGCCAACACCATGGCGATGGTTTCCGGAGGCGATGGGGCTGACGATTCCCAATGTGTCGATGATCCCCGGCGTCTATGCCGAGCGCGCGCAAGTAGCGCGCCGGGCCGGACGTCTGGTGATGGAGATGCTGCGACGAGGCGGACCATTGCCGCGCGAAATCGTGACGCGACAATCGCTGGAAAACGGCGCGGCCATTGTCGCCGCGACCGGCGGATCGACCAACGCGGCGCTGCATTTGCCGGCGCTTGCCAACGAGGCCGGCATATCCTTCACGTTGGACGATGTCGGCGAGGTCTTTGCGCGAACACCTCTGATCGGAAATTTGCGTCCGGGCGGGAAATATACCGCGAAGGATGTCTACGATATCGGCGGCACCGCCGTGGTGGTCCGCGCGCTGATCGAAAGCGGTCACATCGACGGCAGTTGCCTGACGATTACCGGCAGGACGATTGCCGGAAGAATACGGCGGCGCCAATGCGCCCGACGGCGAGATCATCACCTCTGCAGGCGCGGCGATCAGTCCGGACGGTGGCGTCGCGGTTTTGAAGGGCAACCTTTGCCCCTGACGGAGCCGTCATCAAGGTGGCTGGCCTCAAAAACCTGGTGTTCGAAGGTACCGCGCGGGTGTTCGAGGATGAGGAGGGATGCGTCGATGCCGTCCGCAACCGCAAATACGCGGCAGGCGACGTTCTCGTCATCCGCAATGAAGGCCCGTGGGCGGTCCCGGCATGCGCGAGATGCTGGGGGTCACCGCGCTGATTTACGGGCAGGGAATGGGAGAGAAGGTCGCACTTATCACCGACGGGCGCTTTTCCGGCGCCACCCGGGGATGTGCATCGGTTATGTCTCGCCGGGAATCGTTCATCGGCGGCCCGCTGGCGCTGGTGCAGGAGGGGGATCGGATTCTGCATCGATGCGGCTGCGCGCCGCCTGGATCTACTGATCGACGACGATGAATTCGCAAAGCGACGGCAGGCCTGGAAGCAGCGGCCGCCGCGGCACCGGGCAGGGGCGCTCGCCAAGTATGCGCGGCTGGTCGGCCAGGCGCCCGGCGGCGCCGTCACCCATGACGGCGCGGCGGAATGGCCGTGGTTTCGACTAGCGCTGATGTGGCTCATTTGTTCGAATTGTCCCACCTTATTTCCCGCGCCGGGAACCGTTGCGCCGTTCTTGATTAGCGGGCTTCGGTGCCGTATACGCACTCTGCTGGGAGCATCACATGACGCTGTTTGCAAAGATATTCACGACGAAAACGCTGTTACAGATCATTCTCGTTTTGACCGCTACGGTCATGATGAAGGCGATCAGCGCCCATTATGATTTCAGCTGGGCCACCGCGTTCGCGCAGGGATGACTTTTCGCCGGCGGCTTCGCGCCGCTCAGGTGACATCCAGATAACGATTGAAGCGGGGATCGCGCCAGACCTCTGCGTTTATGCACCCGGCGAGTATATCGGCGGCATCCCAGACATCCTGAAACCGAATGTAAAGCGGCGCGAAGCCAAAGCGCATGATGTCGGGCGCCCGGAAGTCGCCGATCACACCGCGCTCGATCATCGCCTGCACGACCGCATAGCCCTTGTCGAAGGATATCCCGACCTGGCTGCCGCGCAATGATGGTTGGCGGGGTGTCACGATATCGAGGCCCGGCAAAAGCGCAGTAACGCGTGCCAATGAAAAGCTCCGTGAGCGCGAGGCTCTTCTGTCTCAAAGCGGCCACCTCCACGCCTCCATCGCGTCGAGGAGCCACATCGACGCCGCGCAGCGAAATGATCGGCTGAGTTCCGCACAGAAAGCGTTTGATACCTTCGTCGGGCCGGAAATCGCGATCGAACGCAAACGGGGCAGCATGACCCCACCAGCCCGATAACGGATGTCTTGCGGCGGCCTGATGGGCTTTTGCGACGGAAATAAATGCTGGAGAGCCGGGACCTCCGTTCAGATATTTGTAGGTGCAGCCGACGGCAACATCGACCGCATGAAGGTCGAATGCGATTTCGATCACGCCGATCGAATGACAGAGGTCCCACACCACCAGCGCGCCGGCGTCGTGAAGCTGTTTGGTGATGGTGGCCATGTCGAGCAGCGCGCCGGTGCGATAATTAACATGCGAGAGCACGGCGACCGCGACCGTTTCGTCGAGCAGGGCGTCGATCGAGGGGCCATCCGTACCGATCAATCGTCGCTTCATCGGACGACCCGCGGACTTCATCGCGCCTTCGACGATATAGAGATCTGTCGGGAACGACTCATCCTCGGCGATGACGCACGTCGCGGCCGGGCCTCAATCCGATGGCGGCATGGACGGCCTTGTAGAGATTGATCGATGTGGTGTCGCAAACCAGCGTTTGACCCGGAGCCGCCCCAAGCAGTGCCCCGACGCGGTCGCCGAGCCGGACGGGCATGTCGAACCATCCCGCGCTGTTCCAGCTCCTGATAAGGTCGTGGCCCCACTCCTGTTCGATCGTGCGGTTCAAGACGCTCGCCGCGGCTCGCGGCATCGGACCGAGCGAATTGCCGTCGAGATAGATGAGGCCTTCAGAATCATAAAGCGGTCGCGCAAACCGCGAAGCGGGTCTGCGGCATCCCGAGCGACGCACGCGTCACGCGAAATCATGGAGGCCGACGACATCATGAGAGCCTCGCGATCAAACACCAAACGACATGCCGGATCATGGAGCGCGCGTTGGTGACGATTTCAAACAAAAAGCTGGCTTGTGGAGCCGAGCATAAGCCTGTTCCTGAAACAACGGCAACTGCTCGTCTGCCGGCCGTGCGCGAGCGCGCACGGAAATCCCCGATTGACAGCAAAAGCCTTATCATTTTAAGTTTAAAATATACGTCCGCGGCATACCGGGATGTGGGTATGCGCGATAATATCATCGACTCGTCAAAAGGCGTGAACGCGATGAGTCAGCGCAAGGAAATATCCTATTCAGGCTATCTCGAGCTCGACAAGATCCTTGCAGGCGCAGCAGCCGCTATCCAGCGCCCATGACGAGATGCTGTTTATCATCCAGCATCAGACGTCCGAGCTTTGGATGAAACTTGCGATTCACGAACTGAGCGCTACTCTGCCGGTTGATCGCGGCGAACGACCTGCAGCCGGCCTTCAAGACATTGTCGCGGGTATCCCGCATCCTTGAGCAGCTCAACTCGGCCTGGGATGTGCTTCGCACGATGACGCCACAGCGAGTATACGGAATTTCGCGGATCGCTTGGGCAGTCGTCCGGCTTTCAGTCCTGGCAATATCGCATGATCGAGTTTCTTGTCGGCAACAAGAATGCTGCGATGATCCATGCTCACCAGGACGACAAAGCCGTTGTTGAGCGGCTCGAAGCGGCCCATCGGGCGCCGAGCATCTACGATCTCACCATACAGCTTTTGGATCGCCGCGGCCTCGCTATCGATCAAGGCCATCATTGAGCGCGATGTCTCGGTATCGCATATCGGAGACGACAGCGTCGCGCCGCGTGGTTGGCGGTCTATCACGGATCCGGCTCGTTTCTGGGAGTTGTATGAACTCGCCGAAAAGCTGGTGGATTTCGAGGACTATTTCCGCCGCTGGCGGTTCAATCACGTGACCACCGTCGAGCGGATCATCGGATTCAAGCGAGGGACCGGCGGCACGTCCGGGTGTTTCTTACCTGCGAAAGATGCTGGACGTGGTGTTGTTTCCGGAGCTCTGGCAGGTGAGGACCCAACTGTGAAGGGGCCTGATTGACATCTCGCCTGCGCTGCGTGTCGGCATGGGCGTGTTTCCCGGCGATGCTGATTTTGCGGTCAGCCAGACGTTCACGATCGGGCCGGACTGTCCCGTCAACGTTGCCAGCTTCTCGATGTCAACGCATTGCGGCGCGCATGTCGATGCACCTCTGCACTACGATCCCGCCGGAGCCAGTATCGATATGCTGGATCTCGGCGATTTCATCGGCCCCGCCAGGGTCATCGATGCCCGCGGGAAAGACCCGCTTTGTGGTTTTGAGGAGATCGCGTCCGCCCTCGACGGCGCCCCGCCGCGACTGCTTTTGAAATTGATGGATCGGGGCGATCAGTTGAGCTGGCCGACAGGATTTCCGCGCGCTGGCTCCGGAAACGGTGGAGCGTCTGGCTGCTTCGCGGTATGCGGCTGATCGGCGTCGACGTGCCGTCGGTCGATCCGGAGACGTCGAAAAGCCTCCCGTCGCACATGGTTTGCCGGCGGTACGATGTTCAGGATTGTCGAGAACCTTGTACTGGCCGACGTCATACCGGGCGACTACGAGTTGATTGCGCTGCCGTTGAAGCTCAGGGTCTGGACGCCGCGCCGGTGCGCGCGGTGCTCAGGCGATTAGGCCCCAATGAGATCGACGCAGGGCTGCTTCCTGCTCCAAGGATCGTCGGTCTCAGCACTGTGCGGAGCATATCAGGGGTCGCCGTACGCTACGGAGTTCCGGAAAGTGCGCCGGCGCCAGTGATGCCCCAAATCGACATCGCCAAGCCGCGCAAGTTTCCGCTATGCTCGGGACGTTGACGGTCCAGAACCGAGAAACCAACTGTGCCTGACGGACCTGTGTCGAAACGAAAAGCAGGAATGAAGGTATTGCCATCGCTGAGCGGGCGTTCAGGCTGGAAGCCGCGCCGGCGCGGGGGCAGACAGTTGCGATGATCGAGATCGATCGGGTCTCGCAGGTTTTTCAGACCTCCGGGCGTCAAAGACCATCTGGCGTTGTCGGAGATTTCGCTGACAATCGAGGATGGCGCCTTCGTCTCCATTCTCGGCCCGTCCGGCTGCGGCAAATCGACGCTGCTCTATATCGTCGGCGGCTTCGTCAGTCCGACCGAAGGTGTCGCCGAGGATGAAGGGCAAGGCGATCACCGGGCCGGGTCCCGATCGCGGGCCGGTGTTCCAGGAGTTCGCGCTGTTTCCCTGGAAGAGCGTGCTCGGCAACGTGATGTACGGGCTCCTCGCCAGCAGGGCGTGCAAGCGTGCAGAAGCCGAAGCGCAATGCCGCGCGCTGATCGAAATGGTCGGCCTCAAGCGGCTTCGAGAATTTCTACCCCAAGGAGTTGTCCGGCGGCATGAAGCAGCGCGTCGCGCTGGCGCGCACGCTGGCCTATCACCCGACCGTGCTGCTGATGGACGAGCCGTTCGGCGCGCTGGATGCGCATACCCGCACGCGGCTGCAGAACGACCTGCTCAATATCTGGGAACGCGACCGCAAGACGGTGCTGTTCGTCACCCATTCGGTCGATGAGGCGGTGTTTCTGTCGGACAAGGTCGTGGTGATGACGCGTTCGCCCGGCCGCATCAAGCAGATCGTCGATATCGATCTGCCGCGTCCGCGCCGCCGGGCGGAACTGCTGCTCGATCCGCGCTACCAGAAATACGTGCGTCGATATCGAGCGCATGATCGATGACACCAGTGACGACGAGTTGCGCCCATGAGCTGCACTGCGCGCTCTTCTCGCGCGCTCGGCGCCGCTGCTGGCCTGCTCTCGGCCTGCTCGCTATCTGGCAGATTGCGTCGCTGAGTCCTGAGCACCGACAGCTTTCCGACCGCGCTGGGAAGCGATCCGCGCCATTCCCTCCATCCTCGGCGACAAGGAATCGCTGATCAACATTCTCGCATCGCTGCGCCGCATGGCGATCGGCTTCGGCCTCGCGCGTTGCCGTTTCGATTCCGCTGGGCTTGATGATGGGCCGCAGCCGCGCCGTGGCATCGTTCTTCAATCCGCTGCTGATGGTCACCTATCCGGTGCCGAAGGCGGCGCTGATGCCGATCATCATGCTCTGGCTCGGCGTCGGCGACGTCGCGAAGATGCTGGTGATCTTTCTCGGCGTCAGCCTGCCGGTGATCTATCACAGCTTTCAGGGCGCGAAGGCTGTCGAGGAGAAAGATGCTGTGGTCGGGCGCCGCGATGGGCCTGTCGGCGGCGCAGCGCATGATCCGGATCGTGCTGCCGGCGGCGCTGCCGGAAATCCTCACCGGCTGCCGCACCGGGCTGGTGCTGGCGCTGATCACCATGGTCACCAGCGAGATGATCGCGCGGCAATCCGGCGCCGGAAACATCCTGTTCAACGCGCTCGATATGGGACAGTACGACACCGTCTACGCGATGATCATCATCATCGGCGCGATGGGCATCGGTCTCGACGCCGCCTTCGAGAAAGATGCGCGGCAAGCTGGTAAAATGGTCCGAGCCGGGCTTCGATATTCCTTTGAGCTTCGCATGAACGCACGCGCTGTCACGACGGATGTTCTGCTTGGGATCGTGCCGATCGCACTGCTGGTCGCATTGTGGCAGGCGATTGCGTCGTTCGGCTATGCGCCGGCGTCGCTGCTGCCGCCGCCCGGTCTGGTGTTCATGCGCCTCGCGCAGCAACTCGTCACCGGCACGTTTCAGCATGAGATCGGCGCCACGCTATTCCGGTTGTTCGCCGGATTCTCGATTGCGGTGATTCTCGGCGTCAGCATCGGACTTGCGGCGGCGGCCAGTCCGGCCGTCAATTCCGTGGTGCGTCCGATCGTGCGGGTGCTGGCGCCGTTGCCCAAGGTCGCGCTGTATCCGGCACTGCTGTTGCTGCTCGGTTTCGGTCACAGATCGAAGATTACGCTGGTTGCGGCGGATGCGTTGTTTCCGATTCTGCTTTCGACCTATTACGGCGCGTCGATGGTGGAGCAGAAATTGATCTGGTCGGCGATGGCGGCGGGCACACCGCGCCGTCAAATCCTGTTCAAGGTGGTGCTGCCGGCTGCGGTGCCGTCGATCCTCACCGGCTGCCGCATTGGCCTTGTGATCTCATGCATCGTGGTGTTTCTCGCCGAGATGATTACCTCGACCGACGGCCTCGGCCATCTCCTGGTGACGGCGGCCCGGACCTTTCAGGCGGTCGACATGTTCGTTCCGCTGATCACGATTTCGCTGCTGGGACTGATTCTCAACGGCCTGCTGCAGGGGTTAAGGTCGTATCTGCTGCGAGGGTTTCCGGAAGTCTGATGGCGAGTCGCGCGGTATCGTATTTTTCCCGTCATGGCCGGGCTTGTCCCGGCCATCCACGTCTTTTGCTGTTATGCTGTTAAGACGTGGATGCCCGGCACGAGGCCGGGCATGACGACTTTGCTGTAAGTGGAGATAACGCATGCTGGCGGATCGCATCGAAGCGAAATGGATCGACGCGTTCTGCGAGATTTTCGAGCGCTGCGCGGTCAAGTCCGGCGACACCGCTGCCATCCTTTCGGAGACGCAGTCGCGCGCGCTCAACGTCCACCTGGCCGAGCTTGCCCTGTTGCGGCTGGGCGCCAAACCGTTCCACGTCATCGTGCCGACACCGCGCAACCGGCAGATCGTGCCGATCCGCTCCACCGGCGCCAGCGAAGCGATCCAGCGGCTCGGCTCCTGTTGTCACCGCGTTGCAGCAGGCGGGCTTCGTGGTCGATTGCACCGTCGAGGGGCTGATGCACGCGGCGGAGACGCCGGAAATACTGAAGGCCGGCGCGAGCATTCTCAATATATCGAATGAGCATCCCGAGGCGCTCGAGCGCATGGTGCCCGATACGGCACTGGAAAAGCGCGTCCGCGGCGGCGGCGAAGATGCTGCGTGGAACCAAGCGGATGCGCGTGACCTCGAAAGCGGGGACCGAACTCGACGTCGACATGGTCGGCGCCTCCACGGTTGGCGTGTGGGGCTGGACCGACAAGCCCGGCACGCTGGCGCATTGGCCCGGCGGCATCGTCGTCAGCTTTCCCAGGAGCGGCACTGTCAACGGCACGCTGGTGATGGCGGCCGGCGACATCAATCTCACCTTCAAGCGCTATCTGACGTCGCCGATCCGGATGACGCTGAAAGACGATTACGTCACCGATCTCGAGGGCGAGGGCGCCGACGCGGCGATGATGCGCGCCTATCTCGCGGCCTGGGGCGACCGCGAAGCCTATGCGGTGTCCCATGTCGGGTTCGGCATGAACCCCGGCGCGCGCTACGAGGCGCTGGCGATGTACGACCAGCGCGATACCAACGGCACCGAGCTGCGCGCGGTTGCCGGCAACTTCCTGTTTTCCACCGGCGCCAACGAATTCGCCGGGCGCTATACCGCCGGGCATTTCGACTTGCCCATGATGGGCACGACGATCGAACTCGACGGTGTCGCCGTGGTCCGCGAAGGCGTGCTGCAGGACGTCGTTCGGCTAATCCCGATCGAGTACCGGCGGTCGTTGCCAGCCCAAAATGCCTGAGCAGATTCGACCAGTGCCGCAAGACGCTGTTCGCGATAGGCATCGACATCGAGGCCGGAGTAATCGAGGAAGCCGGCGCCGCTCCGCATGCCGATGCGGCCGTCGTGCATGTTGCGTGAGATCACCTCCGGCGCGCGATAGCGGTCGCTGCCAAGCGCGCCCTCGAGATAGCGGCTCGGCGTAATAGAGAATATCGCCGCCGCCCCAGTCGATGAACTCCAGCAGGCCCATCACCGCGTAGCGGAAGCCGAAGCCGTAGCGGATCGCCTTGTCGATATCCTCCGGCGACTGGCGACGCCTTCCTCCACCATGCGCGCCGCCTCGTTCATGGCGAGCGCCTGGATGCGCGGCACGATGAAGCCCGGCGTGCGCGGCGCACACCACCGGCACCTTGCCGATGCCCTCGAGCAGCGCCTTGACCTGCGCCGTGACGGCCGGGTCGGTTGCCTGCCCGGCGAAATCTCGACCAGCGGGATCAGATAGGCGGGGTTCAGCCAGTGCGCGTTGAGAAAGCGCTCGGGATGCTCGACTGCGCCTGGAGAGATCGTCGACCAGGATCGTCGACGTGGTCGAGGCGATGATGACGTCAGGCCCGACGCATTTCGAGGCCGCGCGCCAGCACCTCGCGCTTGAGGTCGACCACCTCGGGCACGCCTTCGAACACGATGCCGGCGTTCGGCGAGCGCGGCAGCAGCTGTTCTGCGCGGGCACCACGGAGACCCGCGCCACCACCGCGTCGAGTCCGCCTTGCCGTCAGCAGCCGAACCGCGCCAGACTTGCCAGCGTCTTGCTGACCTCGCCAAGCGCCTCGGCCTCGAGCGACCGCGAAATTGGTCGTCGAGGCGCGCCTTTGATGTCGATCATCGGTGACGGCGTGGCCGGCATAGGCGAACGCCACCGCGATGCCGCGACCCATGCGGCCGGCGCCGAGACAGGCGATCGCGGAGCGAGCGGCAGTCATTGGCTCGAATCCTCGCGCAGCAGGGTCTGCAGTTCGGCGCTGGTCGAGGTGGCCGAGACCGAGATTCTGCCAGCGTGCCGTCCGCTCAGGAAATCCTCGCCGCAGATCGCGCCGCCGATGGCGAGAAAGAATCATGCCAGCGGCGTGGCGACGCCGGCCAGCTCCGCTGACCGACACCAGAAACGACAGGCCAAGCCGCAGATCCTCCCGCATGTAGCGATGCTCTGTCAGCACGATCCGCCTCGCGCCAGTCGCCGGAATCGGTCAGGCGATCGTGCGAGCCGCGACCATACATCCATTCTCGCCCTCGCTTGCGTAGTGATGTGCCAGCGGAAAGTGCGGCGCGCCATAGCCGAGCCTTCGCGTACGCGCGATCCGCTCGGCATCGAGTGCGTCGGTGACGCGGCGGATCGACGCCTGTGTGCCTTCCTTGTGAATGTCCCAGCGCTCGAAATGCTCGATCGGACCGGCGTTCATGACGATCAGCGGCGGATGGATGATCGGCCCGGCGTTCATCAGCGCGCGCCGACAGCGCGTCGCCGCACGGCTCGATCACGCCTGGAAAGGCGCGTCCGATCACGCTCGAGCGCATGATCCGCCGACTCGAGCGGAAACACGCCGACCGGCAGCCGCTTGGCGCGGATGGTGATGGCGACCTCGAACGGCCCGTGCTTGCGCGTCAGCCATGGCAGCGTGCCGGTCTCGGCGAAGCTGCCGCCGTCGGCGCGATTGCCGGCGTCACGCGCGGCGCTTCGCGAAGATCATCGAGCCGAACGTCGCCGGGCGGCAGAAACACCACCTGGCCATCGCGTCAGATGCAGGCGCGAGCAGGTCGCGCGATGTCGTGCTGCGCGAAGCGCCGGGGCAGGGCACAGGATCAGCTCGGCGTCGCGGACGGCTTCGGCGATGTCAGTCGTCACCAGCGCCAGTTGAACGTCGTGCCGGCCGTTGGCGTCCTGCAGGACGATGCGCGAGCCCTGCCGCGCGATGCGCCGCTACCGGCTCGCGCGTCGCGCCGCCACAGCGCTGACCTCGTGGCCTTGACAGCGCAAAATCGCCCGCGGCCGCGAAGGAGCCGTTGCCGCCGCCAAGCACCGCGATCTTCACAGACGCCTCTCCTTGCGCCGGCGCCGGCTCGTCGAGCTGTCGCAGCATGAAATGCTGCACCTTGCCCAGCGCCGTGCGTGGCAGGTCATCGACAAAGATGATGTCGCGCGGCACCTTGAAGCGGGCGAGCTGCGTCAGCACGATGCGCCTTCAAATCTCTCCGCATCCACGGAACATCCCGACCGCCTGATCACATAGGCCACGGGCACCTCATCCCATCTGCGGATCGGGCCGGCCGATCACGCCGCATTCGCTGACATCGGGATGTTCCAGCAGCACGCGCTCGACTTCGCGCCGGATAGATGTTTTCGCCACCGGAGATGATCAGGTTCTTCTTGCGGTCGTGGACGCCAGAAATAGCCGTCGGCGTCGCGCGCAGGCCGATGTCGCCGGTGCGATACCAGCCGTCGTGCAGCGCTTCCCGGGTCGCTTCCTCGTTACCCCAATATTCGTGAGAATACGTTGGGCCCGCGCACCGCGATTTCCCTGGGCGTCGTCCGCGCGGCAGCTCGACGCCGGCATCGTCGATCACAGCCGCCTCGCAGCACAGGCCGGCAAGGCCGGTCGAAGCCGCGCGCGAAAGATCGCCGCCGAGGCGGGTATAGACTGCGATCGGGCAGGTTTCGGTCGAACCGTAGACCTGCAGCACCGGCACCCCGCGCGCGACGAAGCGTTCGATCAGGATGCGGCGGCACGATGGTCGAGCCGGTCGAGACTGCCTTCAGCGAGGAAAGGTCGGTGGTGACCCAGTCGGGATGGTCGGTGACCGCCTGAATGATCGCGGGCACCAGCACCGTCAAGGTCGGGCGGTTCGCGCGCGATCGCCGCGCAGCGTCGCGTCCGGGGTGAAGCGCGGATGGATCGTCACCGTGGCGCCGTGGTGCAGCGCCGGCGTGGTCTGAATGTTGAGGCCGCCGACGTGGAAGAAAGGCAGCACGGTGAGTACGTGGTCGTCCGAGGTGAGGCCATGCATGTGCGCTGCGCTCATCACGCCGTTCCAGCAGCAGGCTTCCTGCCGCAGCACCGCGCCCTTGGGCCTTCCGGTCGTGCCCGAGGTGTAGACGATCAGCAACGGGCAAGTGAGATCGGTATGCGGATTGCGGCCGTCGCCGCGCGCGCCCGCGCAGCAGCTGGTCGATCGCGTGCCCTGTGGAGGAGAAAAATCGAGCCCGACGACGCTGATGTCGGGCAAGGCTCTGCTCCAGCGCGAGGCAGAATCTCGGCGAAGGCCTGTTCGAGCACCAGCACCTTGACCGAGGCGTCCGACAGGATGAACGACTGTTCGGCCACCGCAAGCCGCCAGTTCAGCGGCACCAGCATGGCGCCGAGCCGTGCGCAGGCATAGAGCAGCACCAGATAGTCCGGCCGGTTCAGGCTGAGGATCGCGACGCGATCGCCGCGGCCGACGCCGAGTTCGGCCTTCAGCGCGCGCGCCGTCTGCTCGATCCGTGCACTAAGCGCCGCGTAGCTCAGAATCTCGCTCCTCGAAAATAGTCGCGGGCTTGTCCGGCGTGAACGCCGCGTTGCGTTCGATGAGACTCGGAAAGGTCCATTTTCGAGCTAGTCGTCCGATTCCGCCGGTCTCGTACAGCGCCTCGCGGCCGATGCGGTCGAGGCAGAGTTCGGCGGTCCACGGCAGCATCAGCGAACCGCAGCGGCTGTCGCGATAGATCCGCTCCAGCGGCAGCGATTTCAGCATCGGCCTGACCGCCGCAGGTGCGGATCGCCAGCGTCGCGATCTCGTTGGCGCCTTCCATCGCGGAATATTGCGCGGCATAGGCGCGTAGCACTTGCTCTTTCGTCGGATTGGCGCGGGCTTCGGTGACCGCCTGAAACCAGATCGCCTTGATCTGCTCGAGCTTGATCTGCATCTGCGCCACCGCGATCTGCTTGGTCGGGATACATCCGCCGCTTCACCGGCGGCGTGCCCGGCACCTCGCCGCGCAGATAGCGCACGGTGAAATCGTAGGCCGCCTGCGCGAGGCCGCACATAGGTGGGCGACAGCGTCAGAGAACATGTGCGGCCAGCGCATCGCCGCCTGAAAATAGACGCCGCGCGGCATCAGCGCCGCATCCTCCGGCACGAACGCGTCCTTGAACAACAGCGTGCGCGACACCGTGCCGCGCATGCCCAGCGGATCCCAGTCGCCGACCACGGATACGCCGTCGGCCTTGGCTGGCAGCGCGAGATAGAGCGTGTTGCGGCGCGAGGCCTTTTCGCCTTCGGCGATCTCGGTGCAGAGCACGCCGTAGTAATCGGCATGGCCCGAAAGCGATGCGAAGATCTTCTTGCCGTTGACGATCCAGCCGCCCTTGACCGGCTTCGCCTCGGTGCCAGCAACGGCGACGCCGCCTGCCGCTGCCGCGCCGCCTTCCGAGAACGGCTGCGAATAAATCAGCGCCATCGGCGACGATGCGCTTGTAGTGCACGCGCGCGCCGGTGCTCGTGTTCGGCGCGGGTGGCGGCGTCCATGTCCGAGATCATCGGCCAGCGGCCCGGACCACAGCGTCGAGCAGACGTGCATGTTCCAGGTCAGCGCGGTCGCGCCGCAATAGCGGCCGATCTCGGCGGCGGCTATGCGCGTAGGTCTGGTAGTCGGCGCCGAGGCCGCCATGCTTCTTCGGAATGGCGATGCCGAGCAGGCCGGCGCGGTGCAGATCCCTGTAATTCTCGGTCGGGAATGTCGCCGTCGCGATCGTAGGCTGCCGCGCGGCCTGCGAACACGGTCTGGCCAAGCTCGCGCGCCGTCGCGATGATCGCCGCCTGCTCGTCGTTCAGCCGGAACGCCTGCGAGATCGAAGATCGGCGCATCCAGATCGACTCTTGTCGATATCGGTCACAGTCTTTACTGGCTTGCACCGTCATCATGCCGTCACTTGTGTTGCAGCCACATTGGCTTTCAGAAATTGATCCAGCGCCGCGTTGAAGGTCGCCGGGGCGTTCCAGAGTTGACGAGGTGGCCGACGCCTTCGAGCTCAACATATGTTGCCGATGGAATATAGCTCGCCATCTTCGCCATCATCGGCGCCGGCGCATTTTTGTCCCTTCGAGCCCGACAGCACCAGCGTCGGCACGGCGATATCCTTGAGCGCACTTACGCTGGTCGAACCCATCAGCGCCAGCATCGTGGCGCGATAGGTCGCCTCGAGGAACGCTCGCCATGCAGGTCGCGCGCAAGTTCCATGCCGCCGTGCGTCGGGATCGTCTCCGACCAGTTCCTTCACCAGCGACGAGCGCCAGCGAAACCAGCGTTTCGCCGCGATCGAGCGGGCCGAGCCGCGCGCTCGATGAAGGATTTCTGCCAGTCGCCGTCGGCTTTGCCGAACGCCGGGCTGGTTTGTGCGAGAACGACGGCACGCGCGATGTGCGGGGCTCTTCACCAGCAACTGCTGAACGATCATGCCGCCGATCGAATGCCCGACAAGGATCGGGTTTCGTCGCACCGACCTGCTGCAGGAAATCCTGCAAAGGCGTCGGCGAGGGCGGCGATGCTGACGGTTCGCAAGCGGCGCCGAACCACCATAGCCCGGCATGTCCCACGCAATGGCGCGGAAGCGACAGCTGTAAACGTCAACTTAGCCGCGCCACGCCCGCGCCGCGCCGCCGATTCCGTGCAGGAACACCAGCGGCGGCAAAGCGGGATCGCCGGCGGCCTCATAGCCGAAACGGCCGTCCCTGGTTTTCATGGGCGCGAGATCAGGCACGCCGGACACTCCTGTCAGTCGGAACCTGCCAATGCTAACAGGCCTGCGACGGTTGGAAAGCAATAATTTTATATTTAAAACAATTTCTCCGGCGGCTCGGTCGGCGCTAACCCGCCTAGTCATTCATTGGCCTCGGGTGGCAGGAAGTTCACCTCGTGCTGCGGCGGAGATGCGGACGATTTCCGCGACATCGGTCAGATTGTGAAGCTGATTGAACAGCGCTTCGAGTTTTTGCGTCGGCGACACCCAGAACAGCGCCCGCGCCGGCTTGTCCGACTTGTTGAAATAGCCGTGCGAATGCCGCGGGGCAGCCGAACCAGATCATCTCAGCCTTGGCCTGCACCCAAACCCTCTCCATCCAGTTTCGGGTCCAGCATGCCATCCTGGACTGCAGGATGAATTCGTCCCGGGTGGGATGATTGCGGACGGGGACAAACTGGCCGTTTTGGATCGCTGTTGAGTCCCGTAAGCTGAAGTGGCGTGGAGTCCAGTCACCGCCTTGGGAAATAAGCCCGACCACGATTATATCCAGGTCCCGCCGGAACATCACCGTTCCGTTTGCGCGTGATGCCTTTTTCGAGGGCTGCGCCGCGATGCTCGTCCTCCCGCTGGTCAACGCGACGCTACCTGCGGCGCTCCGCGTCTGTCAAGCAGGCTCACCCTCATTGCACGTGATCGGGAGCTGATTTCTTGCAAAAGCTTGAAGCTCTAAAATATAGCGCAAGTCTCGCTGTTGATGAGTTCATTCGGGAGGCCCGTGGCGCGCCCGGATCTGGCGCGTTCGCCTCGCGCGCGCTGTCACGCGTGAGGCGGGCGAGTGCATCGGCCGCGAAATCGCAGCCACGCTTGCGCGCGCAGGCGCAACGGTCACGGTGCTCGGCCGCAATCGCGCGACACTTGACGTCGAGCCGGTTTGCCGCGGGCGCGGCTTTACTTCGCGGGGCGTCGCCGAGTGCCGCGGTCCAGGCCGCCGTCAAGCGCCCCGCGATTGCGGAGGCGCGCTGGCGCGGCGGCCGGGATCGATGTGCTGATAGCGGAAATCTCGGCATCGCCAGAATCCGCGCCGCAGCCGGAAAATCCGATGGCGGCGCTGTTTCAGCGCGAATGATGCGATGTCAATATCGGCTTCATGGGCGTGGTCGTACACCATCCCGGCCGCGTTGCCTCTCGAGTGAGAGACCAGTCGCCGCGGTTGCGTTATCGGCGAAAGCTGTAATCCACCGCGCCGGAATTCTGGCATGAGGGCCGTGCCTACGTCAGCGCCTATAGCGCCGCAAAACACGCCGCTGCTCGGCCTGGCGTCGCGCTCTCTGGCGCTGGAACTGGCGGGCACGGGCAGTGACGGTCAATGCGGTGTCCGGGGTTCACTCTGCGACTGGATCCACAGCGGCAAAGACGACAACATCATGGATAATAACCCATTGCAGCTGATAGGTGCCGTGGCCTGAACTTTGTGTAGTTAACCCGTAAGGTGCTCGCCCAGGACCTAGCAGAATGCTGGATGTATCACAAATGGTTGTTATGAGGTGGTAGGTTTAAGGATCACAGGATGCGCTTGTCGCGGTCATGGCGGTGAGGCTAGGGGAAAGCCACGCTTAAGCCGAAAGTGGATAGCTGAAATAATTCGCAAGAGATCCCATGAGCACACCTGCTAATCCTACACGTCATCAAAAATGGTATTTCGTTCCAACAGCTTCCTTGCTGAAAGAGTAGTCCGGATGGCGTGGCAACAGTAACGCTAAACCGCCCCGAGCGAAAAATCCTGACATCCGAAGCTACCGCGAACAGCGGATTTTTCCGCGCCTGCGCAATGGACGATGAGGTAAAGAACCGGTTTGTGGTATCGAGGTGCCGGCGCGGTGAATGCTCGCCGGGCGGCGATGTAGTTCCGAGATCATTGGCCCAGCTGGTCTGGAGCAAGATGGACTTCCTGGCGGCCTTCCACACGCACCTTACCGCATGACTGGCGATCTCGCCAGGCGCGATGCGGGCCTGGTCACGACCGATCATCGCGGCGGTGGACGGCATCTGCGCCGGCGCGGGCGCGATCATCGCCATGGCACTCCGACATGCGCGTTTGGCCGCCACGGGAGCCAAGGTCGCGTTCACTGTTCAGCATGGTGGTGGCCTTGCCGGCTTTGCGACATGGGCGCCTGCAGCGAATCCCGCCAGCAGCGTACATCGGCCAACCGCGGGCATGTCGGAGCTGCTCGTGGTGCCGGCGCTCCGCGGCCATGACCGGAGGAGGGACAGAGCGCTGGGGCTTCTGGTGCTGCGGCCACCGCGTGCGTCGGAGCATCTGCTCCGCCGCAGGCGCGGTTTTGCTTGCCGGGCAGATTTCCGAGGGGCCTTGCCGACCTCGCGCCAACGGCGACTAAGTATGCGCATGCTGGCGATGGAATGGGCGATGTCGGCGGTGGAGGCGATCGAGGCCGAGGCGATCAGCGCCGAAGGCGCTCTGCAGCGACCAGCAGCGGATTTCGCCCGCGCATTCGAGGCGCTTCCATTCAAGGTGAAGCCGGCATTTCAGGGCAACTGAACGGCGGAGTCTTGCGCGGCGAAATGCTGTAGGTTTAAAATAATTCTGATAATGGTCCCGCTGCGCTAGGAGGCTCTCATGAAGATCGCGATCATCGTTGTGGCGGACCGGCCCGGTCTCTACTCTACTGCGATCCTGCTTGAAAGCGGCGGCCGGATCGCCGAGATCACGGCGCGTAAGGCGCAGTCCGCGCCGAGCGGCGCTCGGCCCCGGCTGTGGCAGTTGCCCGACGCCACGTCTGGGACAATCTCAGGAATACGAGACTCTGCGCTCACGCCAGCTGCGTCGCCGCACCAGCAGAAGTCCCGCCTATTGCAGGGAGAGATAGTATCGCCGTGCACTCTCGCGGCATCGGTGCGCCTGGTCGGCGGCAACGGCTTCTGCGGTTGCTCGCGTCGCAGTCTCGCTTTGATCCTGCAGGGCGGGCGCGCGAACTCGGCGTCTCCTTGACGCCTCGAAGCCGACATCGAGGACGATAGGCCCAGCGCCCAGCCGATGCCGATCTCGTCGGGTGCGGGCTCGACGGCATCAACAGCCGCTTCCGCGACAGATATCGACACTTCCGGTCGAAGGATCCTCGTTCACAGTTTGCCTGATGGATAGCCTGGTTCCGCCGCGTTTATTTCACTCATTTTCCAGAACGGAGTGGGTCCGCCGATGCGCCCACGCCTATCAATACGAAGCGGACGCGCTCTGACCTGATCAGGAAACCGATCCTGCAGACCTTCGCGCCGGGGCTTGAAAGTTCGAGCGAGAAGCACCGGCTGATCAGGCGGCTGTTTCGCCAGTCTCGATATCACAACTTCCTTCGTCAACCGTCACGATAGCGTGGCGCGGTTTCCAGCGAACCAAAGCAGCGCGTCGGCAGCAGGTCACACGCGATAACATGAAACACTGGCGATGCCATGACCGCGTATTTCGATCGGCTCCGGAAAACAAGTTGCACGAATGAAGAGTCGCCATTGGCGTTGGCCGAGTTTTCATGAGCGCCGTCGACTGCGCCGCGGCAAGCCAGCGATATGAGCTACCGCGGCGAGGATACCAAAGCGATCTGGTGCCATGCCGCCGACGTAGTCGCTGGTCTGGTTCGAGCATGTCCGATCGGTTCTGGGATTTGACTCCTGTGCAGCTCGCGTTCGTGTGGCATGACCCGCGCCAAGGCGATCACTTACGACAACTCTGACCTTGCGCGCTGGATTTCGTCAGTGAGGTCGACAAGGCGTTTCGCGAAACAGGTTCGCGCCCAGGGGTTCGACGTCGATGTCCGAAAGGCCAGTGGCGCCGATGTTCCAGCCTACTGCGACTGCGCGCGAGCATGGCATTGGCTCAACCGCGCCGTGGTCGCCGCCGATGTGCATGTATTCGGCGCAAGGAGGGCGTGCCGGGCGACTTTCATCTGGTGATTACGGATCCCGCGCCATCGGCGGTGCTGGCTTGATCTTCACCGAGATGACTCCAGGTCGGCTCGCGATGCGCCGGATCACAGCCGGGCCGCGCCAGTGTGGAAACCACGAGCAGGAGCGGTATGGCGCCGCATCGTCGATTTCGTCCATGCCAATTCCACAGCGAAGATTGTTTGCAGCTCGGCCATGCCACCCAAGTGGCGCCACCAAGCTGATGCGGGACGGCATGGACACGTCCAGTTGAGCAGGCGGCTGGGACGTATTGTCGGCCTCGCCGATCCCTACTCTTCCAGACAGCCAGGTGCCGCCGCGAGATGGACCGTCGCGCATGATCGCGGTCATGCGGGCGTTCGTTCGCCGCGACGGAGCGCGGCGAGCCTGCGGCTTCGATATGCGCTGGAGCTGCATTGCGCCCACGGCTACCTGCTGGCGAGTTTGTTTCGCCGCTGCTACCAACCGGCGCAGCGACGCTCGCGGGGCTCGCTGGCCAATCGCTTGCGCTTTCCATCCGCTGGAGTGCAGCGATGCGCGCGGCATGGCCGCGCGCACCAGCCGATGTCGGCGGCATCTCCGCCACCGACTGGGCCGAGGGCGGCATCACCGGCGACGACGCGGTGCGTCATTGCGCGCGCCTTCGGCGAGGCCGGCGTCGATCTGGTCGACGTCTCCACCGGACAGACCGTGCGCGACGCCACAGCCGGTCTATGGCCGCATGTTCCAGACGCCCGTTCTCCGAACAGGTCCGTCGACGAGGCTCGCGACCATGTGGCGTCGGCAACATCACCACATCAGATCAGGTCAATACCATACTCGCGGCCGGGCGCGCCGATCTCGTCGCGCTCGGTCGGCCGCATCTGGTCGATCCGTCGTTCACGCTGGCCGCGGCCTGGTACGGCTGAGCGGTATTCCGCCCACCGCAACATCTGCCACAAGGAACAGATTCGCAACAGGCGCGACCGGCAGGATTTCGACGATTCGAAAATTAAGGCGTTTCATTTAAATGACCAAAGGCGGAGCTGAAGGCGGAGGCAGCGTGCCGTTTGCGAGCAATACGTAACTGAACGAAGCAA
>ERZ1370068.1526-contig-11426_pt1 | contig 63134 bp, 69 predicted proteins | sample MGYA00561227_ERZ1370068 | MGnify/ENA primary metagenome ERZ1370068 (study PRJEB38410, sample SAMEA6850437) | metagenome | study: Metagenomic assessment of the ecological functions of the soil: analysis of the soil microbiota associated with the...
ACTGATGGGCGTTGCCATTGTTGGTGGGCGTAGTTGGCGATGTGTGGGGGACGGGGTGGTCGTTCCGGAGGAGGCGGTGGAGCATGAAGGTGAGGTCGGCGTCGGCGATCGACCAGGTGCCGAAGAGGTGGGGGCTCGTGGTGGGGACGAGGGCTTCGGCGACGTGTAGCAAGCGCCGCGGCGGCGGCTTCACTGGCCGGCGAGAGCGGCGTCGTCGCCTTGGTGTAGAACATCGTGGTCGTCGGGCGCTCCTCGCGGAGCGCCATGAGGTCGCTGCGGATCCATGCCATCACCTGGCGGGCGCGGGCTCGGGCGAGCGGCTCGGCGGGCAGGGACTGCCGTGTGCGCCGGAGCGGAAAGACCTTCGTCCAGGTACTCGACGATCGCGCTCGATTCGGTCAGCCAGAAGTCGCCGTGGGCGAGCGCCGGGACCTTGCCGGTGAAGGCGCGGGCGCGATACGCGCTCGCGCGCTGCTCTGCCCGCCGGGAGCGAGATCTCGGTGACGGTGAAGGGCAGGCCTTTCTCGCGGAGCGCCACGTAGCACGAGAACACGTACGGGCTGATCCAGAACGAGTCGCCGTAGAGGGTGAGGGAGCGTCGGTCGCCATGGCGCTGACGTAGCACGCGGGCGCGGCTGTTTCGAATGCGCCCGCGCGAATTGAAATCGCGGCGCGCCTGAAGCACGCTCCGGCCGTGACGCCGCACCCGGCGACGATCGATGACGACGCATTCGCGCAGGCGCTCGCGGACGAGCGGCGGCACAACGCGCGCCGCCTCGCGTGGCTCCGCTTCCTCGGGGTCACGGGCTTCTTCGCGTGGACGACGGTCGCAGGCTGGATGATCGATCCCACCTGGTCGCGGAGCGTCCCGCTCTTCGCCCTCTATTGGCTGATCGCCGCCGGGCTCGTGTTCTGAGCCACCGGCGTGGCGCGCCGCTCCGCATCGCCGGCCTCGAGGTGGCGCTCGTGGACGTGCCGATGGTGTATCTGCTCCAACTCCGCATGTTTGCCGGCGGCGTCGCCGACCGCGGGATCGCCGGCTTCAGCGTCGGCCTCTTCCTCTCTGCTGGTCGTGATCGCCGGCTCGGACTCGACGGCCGTGCCGTCGCCGCGACCGCGCTGATCGGCGCCGTGCTCGAGGTGATCCTGCAGACGCAGGCCGGCGTGACCGCCGGCGGCCGCGGTGCGACCGTCATCCTGCTGCTCCAGGGTGCCGTCGCGTGCACGTACCTCGGGCGGCGCGTGATCCACTCTGGTCGCGAGCGTCTCCGACGCGCAACGGCGGCGGGAGCGTCTCGGGCGCTACTTCTCGCCGCAGGTGGCCGAGCGCCTGGAGACGACGGGGACCGTCGGCGCCGGCGAGGCGCGCGAGGTGACGGTGCTCTTCAGCGACATCCGCGACTTCACGACCCTCAGCGAGTCACTTGCGTGCGAGGACGTGGTGGCGCTCCTGAACGAGTGCCACGGTCGGATGGTCGCGCAGATCTTCGCGTTCGGCGGTACCCTCGACAAGTTCATCGGCGACGGGATCATGGCGTACTTCGGCGCGCCGGTCGTGCAGGCGGATCACGCCGAGCGCGCGGTGCGGTGCGCGCTCGCGATGCAGGAGAGCATGCACGTGCTCAATCGCGAGCGCGCGGCGCGCGGCGCCGTGGCGCTCCGCCTCGGGATCGGCCTCCACAGCGGTCCGGTCGTGGTCGGCGACATCGGCTCGCCCGAGCGCCGCGAGTACACCGCGATCGGCGACGCGGTGAACGTCGCCGCCCGCATCGAGCAGCTCACCAAGGTGCATGGCGTGCCGATCCTGGTCTCGGACGAGACGCGCCGCGGGGTCGGAAGCGAGGCCATCGCTTTCGCGCCGGTCGGGGCGACGCAGGTGAAGGGGCGGGCGCGGCCGGTCGACTGCTGGGTGCCGTCGACGAACGGGCCGCGGCCGCGGGAATCGCGGCCGTGAGACGCCGCGCGGTGCGCGGGCATGCGGCGCTGCTCTTCGTGCTCGCGTGGACGGTCGGATGTCGGACGGCCGCGCCGCCGTCCGCCGAATCGGCGCGCGCGGCGGGGCAGGCGGGGACGTCGCGGCGGCGCCGAGCGGCGGGTGTCGGCGCGGCGACCTCCCGGTGCTCGTCGGGGCCGCGCGCGAGCTCACGGTCGACGGCGCCACGCGGCGCTACCTGATCGACGCGGCCGCCGGCGCCGCCGACGCTCCGCGGCCGCTCGTGCTCGCGTTCCACGGCTTTCGGCACTCGGCGGCGGGACTCCGCGCCGGGCTCGGGTTCGTCGAGCACGCGGCGGCGGGCGAGCTGATCGCGATTCACGCCGACGGCCGCGACGACGTGCAACTTCTCGACACCGTCGGCCGGGGTGGGACATCGCCCCCGACGACACCGCGCGATACGGCGTTCGTGACCGCGATCCTCGACGCCGTCGAGCAGGAACGATGCGTCGACCGGCGGCGGATCTACGCGACCGGGTTCTCGAACGGCGGCTTCTTCTCGAACCTGCTCGGCTGCCGGCTCGCCGATCGCCTCGCGGCGGTCGCGGCGGTCTCCGGCGCCCGACCGCTCGACGCCTGCCGACCGGCGGCACCGATCCCGATCCTCTTCTTCCACGGCACGGCCGATCCGATCGTGCCGCCGCGGCTCACCGTCGGCGCGGCCGCGTGGTGGCGGCGCGCCAATCGCTGCGGCGAGAGGTGACGAAGCGAGCGACGGTTGCCAGGCGGCGCGCGACTGTGCCGCCGACGTCGTCGTCTGCACGGGACCGCAGGCCCACACGTGGCCGAGCGGCGCGACCGACCGCATCTGGGAGTTCTTCCGGCGCCACCCGCGCCGCGAGTAGCGCCTCATTCCGCGGGCACGGACACGGAGCCGTTGGCGCGGAAGCACCGCGCGATCGCTTCGTCCGTGCCGGGCTCTGCGCGGCAAGGGCGCTGCCGAAGGACATCGTCCCGGCAACGGCTGTCGCCACCCGCCCGTACGGCTGGCGCTTCTCGATCGCACTGACTAGCCTCGCGCGCACGAGGAGGAGCCGCGCGTGAGTCACTTCTTCGCCTATCTCGCCCGCATGCGTTTCGTGAAGCGCTGGGGACTGATGCGCAACACGCACGTGGAAAACCTGCAGGAGCACAGCCTGCAGGTGGCGATGCTGGCGCACGCGCTCGCCGTGATCCGCAACACGCGCTTCGGCGGCAGCGTCCGGCCCGAGCGCGCCGCGACCCTCGCGCTCTACCACGACGCCGCCGAGGTCATCACCGGCGACATCGTCGCTCCGATCAAGCACTTCAACCCCGAGATCAAGCGCGCCCACCAAGTCATCGAGGACGTGGCCAACGAGCGCTTGCGGAGCATGCTGCCCGCCGAGCTCGCGGCGAGCTTCGCGCCGCTGCTCTTTCCGGAGGACGCCGACGCCGCCGAATGGGCGATCGTCAAAGCCGCCGACAAGCTGACGGCCTATCTGAAGTGTCTCGAGGAGCTGCGGGCCGGCAACGAGGACTTCCGGAAGGCGGCGCAGGTGCTCGAGCGCGACGTGCGGGCGCTCGAGGCCGCGGAGGTGCGCTACTTCCTCGAGACCTTCGCGCCGAGCTTCTCGATGACGCTCGACGAGCTCAATCAATAGTCGTCGAGCGCCGTCGGTCGCGTTGCGATCTCAGTGCCCGAAGAACGTGTGCAGCACGGCGAGCAGCACGCCTACGAGGCCGCCGATCACGGCGCCGTTCAGGCGGATGTACTGGAGGTCGGCGCCGACGCGCGGCCTCGATGCGCTCGACGAGCTCCGCGTCCTTCAAGTTGTCGAGGTAGTCGCGGACGGTGCGGCCGATCTGGTGATGGTGACGGCGCAGCAGCTCCTGGCTCATCGTCCGGACCCACTCGTCGAAGCGCCGGCGCTGCTCGGGCTCGTCGAGCCACTCGACGATGGTGCTCCGCACGCGGCGGTCGACGAGCGCCGAGAGCGGGCTCGTGTCGGCGGCGAGATCCTCCTCGAGCTGACGGCGCAGCTGGCCGAGGCGCGTCGCGGAGGAGCGGGCCCGTGGCGAGTGACTCGAGGAGCGTCGCGCGGAACGTCTCCGCTTGGCTTGAGCGCCTGCGGGTCGCCGCGCGCGACGCGCTCCGCGAAGCCGCCGATCGCGTCGAAGACGGTGCGGCGGAGCGGATGATCGGCCTCGACGGCGGCGGCCCGGAGCTCGGCCGAGGCGTAGCTGCACATCGCCTCGACGAGCTTCCGCTGCACGAGACGGCGGCGCAGCAGCATCGGCACGAGGCGCTTGCCGCCGGCCCGCAGCGTCGCGGCCGAGCGGTCGAGCCAGAAGCGCAGCTCCTCGGCGGTACGCGGGCGGTCGGCGAGGTTCGCGATCGACGTCGCGCACGCTCGTGAAGGCGGCCTGCGGCGCTGGCGCTGCGGGCGGCGGTCGCGAGCGCACGCCCGGTCGCGGCGTCGATCGGGAGCCCGGCGAGCTCGCGACGGATGGTGCGCTCGGCGAAGGTGGCGACCTCGGGCTCGGTCAAGAGTCGCGCGGCGCCGCGCAGGATGTCGCGGAGCGGGCCGCCGAGGCGGCCGACATGCTCGGGATCGCGGAGCCAGTCGACGATCACGCTGCTCGGCGCGAAGGCGGCGAGCTTGGTGCCGATCACCTCCGGGGAGAGCCACTCGTCCTGCACCGTCGCGACGATGCCGTCGACGAGCTTGTCGCGACGCTCGACGATGAGCGCGGTGTGCGGGATCGGGATGCCGAGCGGATGACGGAAGAGCGCGGTCACGGCGAACCAGTCGGCGATGCCGCCGACCATCGCGGCCTCGAAGCCGGCGGCGACGATCGGCAGCCACGGCAGCTCGGCGCGCGGCGCCGTAGGCGAGCGCCACCCGACACGCGACCGCGCCGATGACGGCGACCAGCAACGAGACGACGCCGACGTAGCTCCGGCGCGCCGGCGGCAGGGCAGGGGACGCCCGCGGCAGGACGAGGTCGTGCGCCGCGACGCGATCAGCGTCCATGTCCGGCCTCCGACGATGCGTGCGCGCATGCGGTCAGCCTACGCGACGGGTGCAGTGGTGAGCCAGCACGGCGCGGCACGACCTGACGGGCGCGATGCTTCCGCGGTGCACGTGCGCTCGGGCGTGTCGGGGACGTTCACCCCGCTCGGGTGACGCTCAGGGAGCAGCCGAGACCGCGCGCTCCGGCTCGGCGAGGAGGCGGGTGACGGTCGCTTCGAGCGCCGCGATGCGGTCGTCCGCGTAGCCGCTCGCCACCATCCGTACGACTCCGCGCGGATCGAGCACGTAGTGGGCCGGCATGCCGGCGGCACCGAAACGCGCGCGAGCGCTTGCGCCGCCGGGTCGTAGAGCACGGTCATGGTGTGGCCGGGCACGACCGTGGCGAGAAAGCGATCGGCGTCGGCGCGGGCGGCGTCGATGACCACCGTCACGACCGCGACGCCGCGGTCGGCGTAGCGCCGCCCGAGCGCCTCGAGCGCCGGGAGCGCCGTCCGGCAGGCCACGCACCAGCTCGCCGTGAAGTCGAGAATGACGACGCGACCGCGAAAGCTCGCGAGCTCGACCGAGCGTCCGCTCGCGTCGGTGAGCGCGTGCAAGACGGTGCCGCGTCGCCGACCCGCACGGCGGCGACGGCCGGTGCCGCCGCGAGCAATGCGCTGCCGAGCAGCACGACCTGGAACGTATCGCCGGAGGCGGAATGCGAGGGGACGATGCATGCGCGAGGCGTCGGCCTATGTCGCGCGTCGGGGGCTGTCAACGCGGCGCCGGAGCGACTTGTCTAGAGTGCCGAGCCCCTGCGATGGTCGAGACGACCCCACGGCGTCTCCCGGCATGCCGAACGATCACGATTCCACGGACGCGCACGAGCGCTCTCGCGTCGAGCGCGAGCTGGCGGCAACATCGCAGCGTCCCGGCACGGCGTTGTCGTTGCTGCGCGACGTCGAGACCATCCGCGCCTTGCTCGCGGCCCTCGTCGACTCCTCCGACGACGCGATCATCGCGAAGGACGTCGATGGGACGATTCTCTTCTGGAACCGCGCGGCCGAGCGCATCTTCGCAGTGGCGTGAGGACGAGGTCGTGGGCCTGCCGATCCTGATCCTCGTCCCCGAGGACCGGCGGGAGGAGGAGGACGTCATCCTCGCCACGCTCCGGCGCGGCGAGCGGATCGACCATTTCGAGACGGAACGCATCCGCAAGGACGGCCGGTCGGATCGACGTCTCGGTATCGGTCTCGCCGGTCATGAGCGCGGCCGCGCCGTCGTCGCGATTGCCAAGATCGCACGCGACATCACCTCGACCCGCCGGGCCCAGAACGTGCAGGCGACGCTCGCGGCGATCGTCGAATCGTCCGACGACGCCATCATCGGCAAGACGCTCGACGGTACGATCATCGCGTGGAATGCGGCCGCGACCCGGATGTTCGGCTACGCCGCGGACGAGATTCTCGGGAAGTCGATCCTCACGCTCCTGCCGCCGGAACGGCACCCCGAAGAGGTCACGATCGTGAGCGACGCTCCGGGAAGGGCGCCGCATCGAGCATTTCGAGACCGAGCGTGTCGCGAAGGACGGCCGGCGGCTCGCCGTGTCTTTGTCGGTGTCGCCGATCAAGGACGGTCAAGGGCGAGATCGTCGGCGCGGCCAAGATCGCTCGCGACATCACCGCGCGGCGGGCGCTGGAACGGGAGCGTGACGAGATCCTGGCGCGCGAGCGGGCCACGCGGGCCGAAGCGGAAGCGGCGAACCGTGCCAAGGACGCGTTTCTCGCGACCGTGTCCCACGAGCTCCGGACGCCGCTGTCGCCGATCATCGGCGTGGGTGCGCATGTTGCGCGACGGTGTGCTCCGGACCGGACAAGACCGCGAAGGCCCTGATGACGATCGAGCGGAGCGCCCGCGCGCTCACGCAGTTGATCGACGATTTGCTCGACGTCTCGCGCATCGTCTCCGGGAAGATGCGCCTCGAGGTGCGGCCGACCGATCTGGCCGCCGTCGTGCAAGCGGCGATCGAGGTCGTACGTCCGGCCGCCGACGCGAAGGGCATCCGTTTGCAGGCGACGCTCGATTCGGAGACGGGGCTCGTCATTGGGGATCCCGACCGGTTGCAGCAGGTCGTGTGGAACCTGCTCTCGAACGCGATCAAGTTCGCGCCGGCGGACGGACGCGTGCAGGTGGTCCTCGAGCGCGTGAACTCGCACGTCGAGATCGCCGTCAGCGACACGGGTCCGGGGTTCACCTCGGAGTTCCGCCCGTTCATCTTCGATCGCTTCCGCCAAGCCGACAGCAGCGTCACGCGGACGCACGGCGGGCTCGGTCTCGGCCTCGCGATCGTTCGGCACATCGTCGAGCTGCACGGCGGCACCGTCCACGCGGAGAGTCCGGGCGAGGGGCAGGGCGCGACGTTCACCGTCAAGCTGCCGCGCGGCATCTTCCAACGCAGCGCCGGTGAGGCGGAACGCCGCCACCCGACGGCGGGTGAGCCTGCGGAGGGGAACGCGGGACGCCAGGAGGCTCGACGGTGTGCGCGTGCTCGTCGTCGACGACGAGCCGGATTCGAACGAGGTCGTGAGCGCGGTGCTGATGGTGCGGGGTGCCGAGGTGCGGGTGGCTGGCAGCGCCGCGCAGGCGCTGGACGTCCTGCACGCCTGGATTCCGGACCTCGTCGTCTGCGACATCGGCATGCCGGAGCGCGACGGCTACAGCCTGCTGCGCGCGATGCGCGAACGGTCCACGCTCGCACGCGTGCCCGCCATCGCGCTCACGGCGTATGCCACCCGCGACGATCGCATCCGCATCCTCGGTGCCGGCTTCCAGCTCCACATCACCAAGCCGATCGACCCCGAGGAGCTGATCGCGAGCGTCGTCAACGTGGCGACCATGATCGGGAAGTTGTAGCGTCCGCGCGCCATGGGCGAGAAGTTCACCCGCGTGACCCCGGAGCTCTACGCGTATCTGACGGCGCATCGGAGCGAGCAGGACGCGATCCAAGCGGCGCTCATCGCGGACACCGCCGCGCTCGGCGGGGTGAGCCGCATGCAGATCGCGCCCGAGCAGGGGCGTTCATGACGCTGCTCGCGCGCGCGATCGGCGCACGACGGATGATCGAGGTCGGCACGTTCACCGGGTACAGCGCGCTCTGTCTCGCCCGGGCGCTGCCGCCGACGGCCGACTCCTCTGCTGCGACGTGAACGAGGCGTGGACCGCGATCGGCCGCCGCCACTGGCAGGCCGCCGGTGTCGCCGACCGGATCGAGCTCCGCCTCGGTCCCGCGCTCGAGACGTTGCGGAGCCTGCCTCGGGATCCCGTCGTCGATCTCTCGTTCGTCGACGCCGACAAGGAGGGCTATCGGGCGTACTACGAGGAGTTGCTCGTACGGACGCGTCCGAACGGCCTCATCCTCTTCGACAACGTGCTCTGGGGCGGGCAGGTGCTGGAGGGCGAGGGCGCGCGCGCCGAGCGCGCGCGATCAAGCCCTGAACGACGTGCTCGCGGCCGATCCGCGGGTCGAGTCGGTCATGCTGCCGATCGCGGACGGTCTCACGATCTGCCGAAGCGCGCCGGCGCGTGAGCGCCCCGAAGCGGCGCGGTCGACGCGCGCCGCGGAGGTGCGTCCCGGCGTCACGCTCGCGTACGTCCGCGCCGGCATCGGCGGCGCGCCGCTGCTCCTCGTGCACGGCTGGCCCGAGACCAAGCGCATCTGGTGGCGCAACATCGAGCCGCTGGCGGCCGCCGGCTTCGAGGTGATCGTGCCGGACCTCCGCGGCTTCGGCGACTCTGAGCTCGCTCCGGACGGCTTCTACGACCTCGCCGCGCACGCCCGCGACTGCCACGCGCTCGTCCACGACGTCCTCGGCCACGCGACGTGCGTCGCCGCCGGCGGCGACCTCGGCGGCGCGCGTCGTGCAGGACCTCGGGCCTCCGCTTTCCCGGGTTCGTCACGCGGCAGTGCGTGTTCAATTCGTCCGCTGCCGCCGCTCCGCGACGCGTTCGTCGCCGCCGGGCTCGATCCGCACGTGAGCGCCCGCGTCCGCCAGGCGGCCGACTACTACGTGCGCCAGGGGCGGGACGCCGACGCGCTCGCGGCCGAGCTCGCGACGCCGGAGCTGCGGCGGCGCTACGTCGCGACCTTCTACGGCCCGCGCTTCTGGGCCTCGCCCGGGCGCTTCACTCCGGCCGACGTCGACTTCATGACCGAGCCGTTCGCCGACGCCGCCAAGCTCCGCGCCGGCTTCGCGAACTACGAGTCGGCGCTCGGCACGCGTCCGCTCTCGGAGCCGCCGCGCTTCCTCGAGACGAATCCGGTGCCGACGCTCGTCCTCTACGGGCCCGGACGACCACGTCATCTATCCGCGACTTCGTCGCGCGCGCCGAGGTCGTGTTCAGCGAGCGCATCGGGCCGTTCATCGGTCGAGGGCGCCGGCCACTTCCTGCAGTGGGAGCGGCCGGACGTCCTCAACCAAGCGTTGCGCTACTTCCTCCGCTAGTTCCCGACGGCGCACAGCCATTTCCGGGCCTACTTGCGACGGCGACCGTCGGGAAATGCGCGCGGCGGAGGGGTCGCCCGCGGGTCCTACGGAGCCGGAGCGCTGCGATCGGCGCGTCGCGTACGACCGCCGCTCATGCGATCGATCGGCGCGTCGCAGCAGCGCATGGCACTCACTAGGCGACCGCCTCGGCACGGACGATTTGCGGTGAGCGCTCCTGACCGAGATCGGCCCCGCGGGCGACCCCTCCGCCGCGCGCCCGTACCGCCGCAACTCGGAAGACGCGCTGCGCGCGTCACGGTCGGTGCGTCTTCCGATCACCGCGGCCGACGGCGGACGGTGGCGGGGTCGGCGGCGGGTCTGATCTCGGTCAGGAGCGCAACCCCGAAAGTCGTGCGCGACGCGCCGATCGCCTCCTGAGTGCCATGCGCCCTCGACCGCCGATCGCGCCATGAGCCGCCCTCGCTCACCGCGCACGGGGGTGTCGTCGCTACACTTGATCGAGAGGTCGTCGCTGCAGCGCTGATTGCTGCCGCCGGCGTCGGCGATCAGGCCCGTGAGCGCGCAATCGCCGCAACTCCCGACCGTGCTCCCGGTGCAGCTGATCGACGCCGAAGCGGAGCGACCAGCCGATGATCGGCATGTCGTGGGTGATGCCGGTCAGCCGGCATCGACCTGGCTCGTCGTATCGGCCTGGTAGACGACGGCGCCGGGACAGCCGCTCGCCGCGAGGGCGGGCGCCGGCCGCGAGCCAGAACGGACACGAGAGTACGAGGGCGAGCAGCGAGCGGGCGAGGCGTCATCACGGCACCTCCAGACGGTCGACAAACGGGAGCCACGGGGCTCCATCTCGCTAACGTCGATCGCCCCGTCGGCGCAACCAAAAAGCGCGTTACAGCCCGAGCAGCAGATTCACCACGAGGCCGAGGACGAAGAGGCCGCCCGCGAGCCGGTTGTGGTAGAAGGCGAGCGACACGAACCAGAGCGGCCAGAGCCGGTAGCCGGGCGGCGGTCCGGCCGGCTTCGGCTCGTTGTAGGCCCGGAGCACCGTGAGCAGGCGCGGGATCGCGAGCGCGACCAGGAGGACGCCGACGCCGAGCGTACCGCGCAGCACCAGCACGCCGACGATCACGTAGAAGGCGATCATCAGCAGCCTGGTTCAAGCCGCAGCGAGAGCTCGCGGCCGAGGAGCACCGGGAGCGTGTGGATGCCGCGGCTCGCCGTCCTGCTCGTACTTGTCGACGTGCTTCCCGATCAGCACCGTCGTCACGACCGAGCGCGTACGGCACCGAGGCGAGCCAGATCCACGACGGCAGCGTGCCGGCGGTCACGTAGTAGGTGCCGCCGATCATGAGCGGCCCCCACACCACGAAGACGCCGGGCTCGCCGAGACCGTGGTGCTTCAGCTTGAGCGGCGGCGCAACGTAGAAGACGCTGATGAAGAGTCCGGCGAGCGCGAAGGCGGCGACCGGCCAGCCGCGCGCCGCCATCAGCCAGATGCCGATCACGAGGTCGACGCGCGTTGCAGGCGAGGATCGTGGCGATCAGGCCTTCTTTGGAGATCAGGTTCGAGAAGAGGGGATGCGGGCGCGTACTGGGTGCGCGACGTACGCCTCGGTGTCGACGCCGCCCGATCGTGTCGAAGTAGTCGTTGATCATGTTGTTGGTCGGCGTGCGCGAGCACGAGGCCGACCACGGCGAGCGCGAAGTAGCCCCAGTGACGCTCGGGCGCGGTCGCGGCCGCGAGGCAGGCCGCCGATCAGCGCCGAGGTGATGGTCATCGAGAAGACGCACGCGCGGGTGATCAGGAGCCAGCGCGACACGCCGTCGATGGCGCGCCCGCGCGGCAGGTTGCCGGTCAGGATGATCTGCCGCCAACTGTCGAGGAGCGAGCCTCGGCTCCGTGGGAACGCGTTCGGACGAACGTAGCGAGGCCGGCAGCAACACCGGCGGGTTGGCTCATGGCGAGCGTTGTAGCCGCTCGCTTCGGTGCGTCAAGCCGCGGCGCAGGTTGCTGAAAAGGGCCATCTGCGTCGTTGCTCGGTCGCTCACTTGTGCGGCGTAGCTCCGCTACGCCTCCGCGTTCGCTCGCTCGCGCCTAGCATCTGACCCTTTTGAGCAACCTGCGGGCCGTGCCTTGTACGCATGGTGGGGCGTCGCTTCGCTCCGCCCTTCAAGTTCAGAAACTGATTCGCAGATCGAAGAATGAAATTGGTGGGGCGGGAGCGAAGCGACTGCCCCTCACGCGCACGAGGCACCCCAGTAGGTTGCTCAAAAGGTCGAGCTGCTAGGCGCGAAGGAGCGAGCGCGGAGGCGTAGCGGAGCTACGCCGCACAAGCGAGTCGACTGAGCAACGACGCAGATCGGCCTTTTTCAGCAACCTACGTTCGTGCCAGCTTGCGCGCGCGTTTCGACGCGTACATGCGCTCGTCCGCGAGGTGGAGGAGGGCGACCGCGGTGCGCCCGTCGACGGGAAACGCCGCGGCGCCGAACGAGGCGCCGAGACGCGCGTGGATCGCCTCGTCGTCGAGGAACGTGCGGGTGGTGAGACGCGCTTCGAGGTCGCGGCAGCGGGCATCCGCCGAGACGCGGTCGGCGCGCGGGAAGAGGAGGGCGAACTCGTCGCCGCCGAAGCGGCAGCCGATCTCGTCCGCGGCGAGCTCGGCGTGCAGCCAGCGGCCGACCTCGGCCAGCGCGGCGCTTCCGCGCACGTGCCCGTAGGTGTCGACCAGGTGCTTGAAGCGGTCCATGTCGAAGAACACGATCGCGAACGGCGCCTCGCGGGCGATCGCGTCCTCGACGCAGCGGATGAAGTACTGCGAGTTTCGGAGCCCGGTCAGCGGATCGTTCTTGGCGAGCTCGACGATTGCCTCGTGGATGCGTGCGTTGGCGATGGCCATGGCGGCGAAGTCGGCATAGGTCTGGAGGATCTCGAGATCGCTGGCGTCGAAGACCCGCTCGTTCAGCTCGTTGACGAACTCGAGCACGCCGATGCAGCGCGCCCGCGCCCGCAGCGGAACGGCGATCACCGACTGGGTGCGAAACCCCGAGAGCGCGTCCATGCGCGACGAGAACCGCGGGTCCTCGGCAACCTTTGGAATCAACAGCGCTTCGTCGTGGGTCGCGACCCATCCCGCGATCCCTTCGTCGGGGGCGAGGCGGCGGGCGAGGAGCTGGGGCTGGGCGTCGCCTCGCACCAGCGTGAAGACCAGCTCGCCGGCTCGTCTCGTCGCGGAGCAGCAACGACCAGTGCGTCGGCTGCAGGAGACGGTCGAGCCCGTCGAGGAGCTCGCGCAAGACCACGTCGACGTCGAGCGAGGAGTTCAAGAAGGCTGGCGGCCCTGAAGAATATTCGAAAATCTGGCCTGGGGAGGTTCGCCACGACGCGTCTCGCTGTCCGCTCATACGCGCATGGGTACAACCGCTCAAGTCTGAGGTCCGTCGGGGACCCCCAAGAAATTCGCGTCGCCACGGGTTGACCCAGCGATTGTCGCGCCCGCATAATCCGGGCGCCGGCTTCCCCACATCGGAGTCATTTTTGTTTTTGTTTTTGGGAAGGAGTGTATGCACGTGAAGCCCCACCACGAGCAGCGAACCTCGGGGTTCGCTCGTTTATCGATGCTGATTGGCGCCGTCGTCCTAGGCGCGACCCTCGCTGCCTCGACGCCGGCGTTCGCCGTCGCGCGGAGCTGCGGTCCCGATCCGGTCGCCAATACGACCAACGTCCTCTGCGCGTCCGGCACCTGCACCGCGACGCTGGTCCGCGTCACCGTCTCGATCGAGGTGACCGTCCGGCGGGTGCGAGTTCGACCTCGGCGGGCGGGCGCTCAGCTTCGAGCGCACTTTCGAGATGACGGGTCTCGGCTTCATCAAGGTGATGAACGCCGGCAACATCACCCTCACCTCGACCGGCAAGCTGAAAGCGCGCGGCGATTTCGTGAAGCCGAACGGCTTCATCATCGGCGGCGGCCTGATCTCGCTCGTGAGCTCGGGCACCATCGACATCGACGGCAACATCGACGTCGCCGGCGACTCCGCGGGGACGATCCGACCTCGACGCGACGCAGAACGTCTTCATCGAGCCGGGCGCGGTCGTCGACGGACCCGGTAACAGCACGTTCGCCGACACCGGCGATCGCTTCACCGACGGCGGGAGCTCGACGTCAGTCGCGCACGTCGGCAGCATCACGATCAACGGCGACGTCACGCTCTCCGGTCAGAACGCCGGCACGGGCGGCACCTGCGATCTCCAGGCGGGCGCCAACATCACGATGACGCGCTCGATCGATTGCAGCGGCGGCGGCGGCGACGGCGGCGAGTTCAGCGCGACCGCCGGCGACAACATCTCGCTCACCAACGGCACCGTCAACGCCGACAGCTCCGTTGGCGGCGGTTTCGGCGGTCTCATCGAGTTCGACGCCGGCGAGGACTTCCTCGGCGGGACGCTGCCCGGCGGCACCCTCACCATCAACGCCGCGTCGCTCCTCATGCGCGGCAGCGCGACCGACACCTTCGGCGGCGACGGCGGCGAGCTCGACATGCTGGCGGCGGGCAACATCAAGATCTTCGGCGCCGGCATGGTCATGCGCGCCGACGCCGCGACCAACTTCGACGGCTCGGGCGGCACGATCACGATCGACTCGGGCGACATCAACCCGAACAAGCTCGGCCAGTTCGACGGCGATCTCGAGCTCGACGGTATCATCTCGATGAACAGCGGTAGCATCGGCGGCGACGGCGGGAGCCTCGATCTCAGCGCCGGCCACGACCTGACGTTCACCGCGGACGCCGACTGCAGCGGCTTCGATTCCGGTGGCGACGTCACGGGGACTGCCGGCCGCGCCATGACCCTGAACGGTGTGATCACGAGCCGCGGGACGAGCGCCGACGGCGAGGGCGGCTTCGTCGACTTCGAGACGGGTCTCGCGAGCGACCAGGGTAGTACCGGCAACCTCCTCGTGCAGAAGAACATCGTGGCCACGAGCGGCGCGAGTCACGGCAGCGGGCAGAGCATCACGCTCGCCGGATGCGGCCTCACGGTGGCGCCGTTCGTCAAGATCGACGGCACGGGCGGCGTGAACCCCGTCAGCAACCTCCCCGGCGGCTCCGACATCGAGCTCGTGTCGCGGCGCGCGATGCAGCTCCAGCACGATTCGCAGTACGTCGCGCCGCCGGGCGGCTCGAACATGACCACCCACCTGCCGGGGGTGAATCCCGGTCATCGGCGCGAACGTCGTCTTCAATCCGAACCGCATCGACAACCCGATCGTGAACGGGCCGTTCACCAGTTGTCCCGTCTGCGGCGACGGGGTCCGGCAATTCGGCGAGACGTGCGACAACGGCGCCGCCGCCGACGGCTCGTGCTGCAACGCGAGCTGCACGGCCTTCTTGTGCCCGACCGTCACCGCGACCCCGACGCTCACGGCCTCGCGGACGCCGACGCCGACCCGCACCGTCACGCCGCCGCGGACGAAGACGGCGACGCCGACGGTGGAAGCGACCGGACCGACGGCGACGGACAGCACGCCGACGCCGGTGGTGACGGCGACGCCTGTCGCCGGGACTGCCACGCCGACCCCGACCCTGACCGCGACGCGCACGGCGACCCCGAGCGTGACGTCCACCTCGACCCGGACTCCCACGCCGACGGTCACGCCGACCGCCGTCGCGGTGGTCGACCACTACAAGTGTTACAAGTCCGCGAAGGCGGCGGGTACGACGGCCTTCGTCGAGCGCAACGTCAGCCTCGTCGACGAGATCGAAACGCAAGGTCACGCGGGTGATCAAGACCACGGAGTACTGCAACGCCGTCGACAAGGACGGGCAGGTCATCGAGGATCCGAACGCCCACCTGCAGTGCTACCAGATCAAGGACGCCCCCGGGCAAGCGCGCTTCGACTCCAGCACGGTCGACGTCGAGAACGAGTTCGAGGTGAATCCGCAGCCGCTCACGCTCAAGAAGGCGAAGCGTCTGTGCGTCTCCGCCGGTCGGGACGGCGTCCCGCCGTCCATCAACGTCGACGCGCTTCAAGTGCTACAGCGCGAAGACGCCGTCGGGGTCACCCAAGTTCGCGGCCCGGGATGCGGACCTCCTCGACGCCTTCGAGCACAAGCACGCGACCGTGCTCTCGCCCGAGAGCGTCTGCAACAGCGCCAACATGGACGATCACGGAACGATCAGTCCGGCCGCCGAGCTGCATTGCTACAAGATCAGGCAAGCGCCCGGGCAAGCCGGCTTCGACAAGGTCGATGTGCAGGCGGCCAACACGTTCGGGACGGAGAGCATCCGGGCGCAGAAGGGGAGCCTCCTCTGCGTGCCCACGACGCGCGTGGAGCCACCCAAGTGCGGTGACGGGTTCCGCGACCCGAACGAGCAGTGCGACGACAACAACCTGATCCCGGGTGACGGCTGCGACGAGCATTGTCATGCTCGAGTCGTGCGGAACGGCATCCTCAACAGCGGCGAGCAGTGCGACGACGGCGCCGCCAACGGCACCAACGAGTGCTGCTCGCTGGTCTGTCAGCGCGTCGACCCCGATGGCGACGGAGTCTGCACGCGCGACGACGTGTGCCCCGCCGACACCGACAACGACAGCGACGACGACGGCTACTGCGTCGGCACGGCCTTCCGGCCGCCGGCGATCGGCACCGACGATCCATGTTCGCGTCAGACCGGCGGCACGTGGATCAAGCCCAAGGTGACGTTCAGCAAGCTCGATCTGGCGCCGGGCATGCAGAAGCTCAAGATCACGGGCGGCTTCCAGATTCCGACGGGCGGCGCACCGGTGGCACCGCAGGCTCGCGGCGTGCACCTCCGCGTTCTCGGTCCGACCGGCGCCATCGTGCTCGACCAGCACATTCCGGGGGCATCTACACGCCGGCATCGCCGATCGGTTGGAAGGTTGCGACCGCCAAGTTCAACTATCTCGACAAGACGGTGCCGCCGACCCAGAACGGCATCAAGAAGATCACCCTCACCAACAAGTCGGCGAAGGTGCCGGGGCTGTTCACGTTCGTGATCACCGGTGACCGCGGCAACTATCCGCTGGTGCCGGGGAGTCGCCCATCACGGTGGCGCTCGAGCTGAACGACACGGGCAATCCGCAGGGCAGCGCGCCGGGTACCGACCAGTGCGGCGAGGTCCGCTTCGGCACGTCCTTGCCGCCGGCGTGCATCCCGGGTTCCAACAAGCTCACCTGCAAATAGAAGATCAAAGACACCACTCGTCGTTGCGGCGGGCGGCGGGCTCCTCACTCGGGAGCCCACCGCCCACCGTCGCATCAGGCTTCTGATTGCCCCAAGAGCGTGATGTCCTAAGGCCCGACGACCGGCTCGACCGACACCGGGATCCCGTTCAGAACGGCGTTGCCCGAGAGGGGATCGACGACGTCGTCGGCGAGGAGGTTGGAGTTCGCTCCCGCGCGTGCCGCGGCGATGGTGAGCGCGCTCGCCGGGTCGTCGTGGCCCCAGCCGTGCGGGATGCTCACCACGCCGGGCATGATGGCGTCGGTCACCTCGACGGGGATCTCGAGCGCGCCGACGCGCGAGCGCACCCGCGCCGCGCCGCCGTCGGCGAGACCGTAGCCGACGCGGCGTCCTCGGGATGGACGTGCAGCGTGCACGTCGGACGACCCTTCACCAGCACGTCGAGATTGTGCATCCACGAGTTGTTGGAGCGGAGCGTGCGGCGGCCGACGAGCACGAGCGCCGTCGCTGCTCCGGGCGAGGCCGGCTTCGAGGCGCGCGACGTCGGCGACGATCGCCGGCGGGGCCAGCTCGATCTTGCCGCTCGGCGTGCGCAGCACCTCGGGGATGCGGGGCTCGAGCGGTCCGAGGTCGATGCCGTGCGGGTGACGTTCGAGGAGGTCGAGGCTGAGCCCGCCCTCGCGCCGGCCGAACGCGTCGCCGTACGGGCCGCTCCGCAAGAGGAAGTCGAGCACGCGATCGGGACCGCGTCGATCGCCGAGCGCCGCGACCAGCTCGCCGGTGTCGCGTCCCTCGACCGGCGAGCCGGGCGTTCCGACCTCGCGGCCGACGACCTGACCGATCAGGAAGTCGTCGAGCGCCTGCACGTCGGCGTTCGGGCCGAGCGCCGCTCGCGACGCCGGCGATCTTGAGCAGCACCTCCCACTCGTCGGGCTCGCCGTCGGCGACGCGACACGAGGGCCGGCGAGTAGTTGGCGACGTTCCGGACGGCGAGGTTGTAGAGCGCGACGTCGTAGTGCGAGCGCGAGAGCGCGGACGGCGCGGGCAGGATCACGTTCGCGTGCCGTGTGGTCTCGTTCACGTAGATGTCCACGCTCACCATGAAGTCGAGCTGCCCGAGCGCGCTGGCCGAGCCGGCCGGCGTTCGGGGTGCTGAGCACGGGGTTCCCGGCGACGGTCACGAGACGCGCGGATCTGACCGGGACCCGGCGTGTCGATCTCCTCGGCGAGCGCGGCCGCGGGAAGCTCCCCGTAGACCTCGGGCAAGCCGCGGACGCGACTCGTGAAGCGGCCGAAGCGGACGCCGCGTCCCGTGCCGGGGATGCCGGTCGCGTTCCGCGAGCCGGCCGCCGCCTTCGGGAACATGGCGCCGCCTTCGCGATCGAGGTTGCCGGTCAGCACGTTGATCACGTCGACGAGCCAGCTCGCGAGCGTACCGAACTCCTGGGTGCAGGTGCCGATGCGTCCGTAGACCGCGGCGCGTTTGGCGGTCGCGAGGTCGCCGCGCGATGCGCGCGAATGACGTCGGGCGCGAGGCCGGTCACGAGTCGCCACGGCCTCGGGCGTGAATGGGCGCGCCAGGCGTTCGACCTCGGCGAGGCCGGCGGTGTGCTCGGTGAGCCGGCCGAGCGCGGTCCGGCGCTCGGCGACGATCGTCTGCACGATCGCGAAGAGGAAGTAGGCGTCGGTCCCGGGGCGGATGAAATGATGCGCGTCGGCTTCGAGCGCGGTCAGGCTCCGGCGCGGGTCGATCACGACCAGGCGGCCGCCGCGCGCGCGCAGGCGGCGGAGGCGGCCCGTCGTGTCGGGCGCCGTCATCAGGCTGCCGTTCGAGGCCAGCGGATTCGCGCCCAGCATCAGCGAGATAGTCGGTGCGGTCGAGGTCGGGGACCGGGATCGACAGCACGGTGCCGAACATCAAGCCCGCCGAGACCTGCTTCGGCATCTGGTCGACCGTGCTCGCCGAGAAGACGTTGCGGGTGCCGATCGCCTTGATGAGGGCCGGCATGTAGAGCCCCGAGAGGTGATGGCGCGTTCGGGTTGCCGAGATAGACGGCGACCGCGTCGCGGCCGTGCTCACGAAAGATGGCGCCGAGGCCGCGGTCGATCTCCGCCATCGCCTCGTCCCAGCCGACGCGCGCACGAAGCGCGCCGTCGCGGCGCACGAGCGGCTGGCGCAGGCGATCGGGATCGGCGTCGAGCTCCTTCAGCGCGTACGCTTTCGGGCAGATGTAGCCGGCGCTGAAGACGTCGTCGCGATCGCCGCGGATGTCTTCGATCTCGCGTCCGCGCATCGTGACGGTGAGGCCGCAGGTGGCTTCACAGAGCGGGCAGGTGACGTGGCTCTTCGTGGTCGTCATGGCGACTCCTTCCCCTGGGCCCGGGCTACCACAGGCGATCGTTTGGCGGGAGAGCGCGGATCGCGTGCTTGTCATCGCGACGGATAGATCGTACCGATCCTCATGAAAGCGGGCCCCGCGGCGATCGTCTTGAGCGTCTGTCTCCTGCTCCACGCGCTCTGGGCCGCGCTTGAGCCCATCACCGCCGCGGACCTCTGGTGGACTGATGGCGGCCGGGCGCTGGATAGCTGCGCACGGGACGGTGCCCGCCGTTGACGTGTTCTCGTACACGTTCGCGGGCGCGCCCTGGTTCAATCAGGAGTGGCTCTCGCAGGTCGCTTTCTACGAGCTCTATCGCGTCGCTGGAGGGACGGCATTGGCGGTGCTGAAGATCCGGCGTCGTGGTGACGACCTTTGCGCTCGCCGCCTGGATCGCGGAGCGCCGTAGCGGTTCGTTCCCGATCGCGATCGCGGCCTCCTGCGCCCGCGGCGTATCTCTGCAGGCCTTTTTCTCGACGTCCGTCCCCAGATCGTGACGTTTCTGGGGACGCTCGTCGTGCTCGGAGTGCTGCACGCCGTACCGCCGAGGTGGGTCGCGGTGGATCCTCGCGCTCGTTCACCTCACGGTGGCGCTGTGGACCAATCTCCATTCCGGCTTCATCTACGGTGTGGGCATGTGCTTCCTCTTTGCTGGGGCCGAGACTCTCAAGACGATGGCTGATCTGCCGGATCAGCCTCTCCCTGCTCACGCCCTGCTGCCGCTCGTCGGTGTCGCGATGCTGGTGCCGTTCGCGGCGCTGCTGAACCCGCAAGGTCTCCATGCGCTTAGTGTTTCCCCTTCACCATCCTCGCCGAACAACGTGCCTGGCGCGAAGTCATCGAGTGGAGCCCTCCCGTTCTCTTCGGGTCGGGTCCGTACAGCCCCTCCGCTTTTACGTACTATCTCGCTCGCGCAGCTCGGGCTGTTGGCGCTGGTGGTGCGGGTCGCTGCGCGTGGCCTCGACGTATCGGATACGCTCCTCTTCGCGACGACCGCTGCGATGGCACTGGCCTCGCGCCGGTTCATCCCGCTCTTCGCGCTCGTATCGACGCCGTTCATGGCGCGCAATTTTTCGCTCGTCCTCGGGCGATTCGCCGGCACGGTCAGGCCGACTCGTGTCGCGACCGCGATCGGTGTCCTGATCGTGCTCGCGACAGCCCCCATCGGGTGGCGCATTGGGCTGGATCTCGGCCGATCGTCGACGCTCGGACTGTTCAACGACTCTGGCGCGGGTCGCCTACTTCCCGAAAGGCGGCGCGGAATTTCTGAAGATGAACCCGTTGCCGGCGCGACTCTTCAATCTCTACAGCTGGAGCGGCTGCGTCATGGTTCGAGCTTCCCGAGCAACCGGTGTTCATCGACGGACGCGCTCACATGGTCTACCCGGGTGAGTTCTGGCACGAGAGTATCGGTGTCGAGATGGGTCGCCCGGGGGTGGGAGGGCGTGCTCGACAAGTACGAGGTCTCTGTCGTTCTGTGGGCGTCGACGGCATTCGCCGACGGGGGTTCAAGGTCCTGCTCGACGCGCTAACCGCTTCGCCGGTCTGGGTCCGGGTGTACGACGACGAGCATGACGTGGTCTTTGCGCACGCGGGGCGCGGCAAGCCATGGATCGACGCGTACGAGTCACTCGCGCTCGCCTACCCGGATCTGCCGTACGCCCAGCTGTTCGCCGGAGAGCACCTGGTGCAGAGCGGTGCGTTCGATCGGCGCGTACGAGCACTTCGTCGCGGCGCTCGCGCGGCACGCGTCGCTCGGCGAGGTGCTCCGTCAGCATGTCCTTGTCGGACTCGAAGAACGCGCCGAGGCCACCAGCGATCCGGCGCCTGGTTCCAGGTGGCCTTTCTGCACGACGTGCTCGGCGACCGCGCGGACGCCCAAAATCTCTACGGCAAGGTCGCTGCCATTGGCATCGCGGAGCCGATGCGGTCGTACGTCACGCGATCCTTGGCCCGCCTCGCGTCGTGAGGAAACACCGCCGGTTCGTGATGCACCTGGATGCTGACCACGCGCCGTGCGGACGGTCCCGAGAGCATGGCTCGCCGTGATGACCGCGAGTGCGATCGCGGCGGGCAGCGTTGCGTTCGCTCCCGTGGCCGGCGCCGCGGAGGCCCTGGCGGTGCCGCCGCATCTCCGCCTCCTCGTCGTGGCGCCGCATCCCGACGACGAGTCGCTCGGCGCCGGCGGCCTCATCCAGCAGACGATCGGCGAGGGCGGACGCGTCCACGTGCTCTTCATGACCAACGGCGACGGCTACCCCGAAGCGGTCGAGGTCGCGACCGGTCACCGCGAGCCGTCGGCGAGCGACTATCGTGGCTTCGGCGAGCTGCGTCGCGCCGAAGCCCTGGTCGCGCTCGAGCACTACCGGGTCCTCCGCTCTCGGTCACGTTTCTCGGCTTCCCTGACGGTGGCCTCGCCGAGATCTGGCGCCGTGACCGCAGGTGCCCGCGTATCAGTCGCCGTACACGCGCGAGGACAATCCGCCGTATCCCCACGCGTTCGAAGCGCGGGCGCGCTACGTCAGCCGCGATCTCATCCATCTCTATCGCCCGCATGGTGGCGCTCTCCGACCCTGATTGGATCGCGCTCCCGACGCCGCTCGACAACCATCCCGATCACTGCGCGACGTTCACGTTCGTGCTGGCGGCGTTGAAGTCGTTGACGGCCGAGCCCGGCGGCGCCAGCAAGATGCCCGATCGGCTGTTGACCTATCTGGTGCATACCTCGAAGGGCTGGCCGCCGCCGCCGCAAACCAGCGGACCGCTCCCCGAGCCCGCCAGGATCGTCGCCCCGGCTCGCTGGTTCTCGCTCGCGCTCACCGACGCGCAGGTGAAGACGAAGCTGGAGGCGCTCGAGACCCATCGGACGCAAGCCGTGGTGATGGAAGCCCTCTTCCGCTCCTTCGCCCGCTCGAACGAGCTCTTCGGCGTGATCGAACGCGATCAGGTGGCGGCGCTCGTCCCGGGGACGTCCGCCGTGCGGCCCGGAGCTGCCATCGCGCGTCGGTAGGCGCGCGCGGGACCGACGCTTCGCCGTAGGGCGTGCGCGGGAACCGACGCCCGCCGTAGCGCGCGCGGGACGGACCCGCCTATCGGGCGAGCCTTCGTTCCCACCTCCGCCAGCCACTCGAGCACGAACGGCCACGCGCCGTACCCCGCCGCGACGTTGATGTGTCCCGCTCCCGGCAAGATGCGGCACGCCACCCCGAGCGCGCGTGCGACCTCCGCGACCTCGTCCGGCCCGCGTAGTCGTCGTTGTCGCTGCCGACTACGAGCGTGCGGGTCGCGAGCGGCGCCCAGGTCGCGGCGCGCCGAGGCGGCTGGCAGGGAAGCTGTCGACGGGCTCGAAGACCAGGAAGGGCGACGGTGGCGCCACGAGGAGCGCGGCGTGGACGCCGTCGGCGCCGTGCTCGGCAAGCAGATGGTCGACGGCCCAGCAGCCGAGCGAGTGGCAGAGGAAGGTCACGGGCTCGCCGCGACGACGGGCGGCGGCGAGGATGGCGTAGAGCTCGGCGACCCACACGTCTTTCTGCGGCGTGGCCGGGTCCGAGAGCTCGGGAAAGGTGACGGCAGCCCCGCAGGCCGCGAGCGTCGCGGCGGCCCAGCGTTGCCAGTGGCCGTCCCCGAGCCTTCGTAGCCGTACACCAGCACGATCATGGTCGGGCATTCCTTTCCGTCGCACGCCGGGCTGTCAAAGGAGATGACGTGCGAGGTCGCATGACACGCGCGGGATCGTCAAACCGAATTCGAAACCAAAGAGTTGAACGGGTGCGGATAGCCCCTTAAAAGAGTAGGTCCACTCGGTGAGGTGCCCCAAAGCATGAGCGACGACCGGTCAGACGCGCATAGCACTTTTGAAACGTCTTCTCGGCGAGCGTATCCTCGTGCTCGACGGAGCCATGGGGACGTCGATCCAGGCCCTCGATCTCGGGCCCGACGACTTCGGCGGCGCCGACCTCGAGGGCTGCAACGAGAACCTCGTCCTCACGCGTCCCGACGTCATCCAGGGCGTGCACGAGCGCTTCCTCGCGGCCGGTGCCGACATCCTCGAGACCGACACCTTCGGCTCGACCCCGCTCGTGCTCGCCGAGTACGGCCTCGAAGCCAAGACCCAGGCGATCAACGTCGCGGCGGCGCGGATCGCGCGCGCGGCCGCCGACAAGTTCACCACGCCCGACAAGCCGCGCTTCGTCGCCGGCTCGATGGGTCCGACCACCAAGACCATCTCGGTCACGGGCGGCGTCACGTGGGACGACCTCGCCGAGCACTACCGGCAGCAGGCCCTCGGTCTGATCGAGGGCGGCGTCGACCTGCTCCTCCTCGAGACGACCCAGGACACGCTGAATCTGAAAGCCGGGCTCGTTGGCATCGACCAGGCTCAGGCGGAGCTCGAAATCCGACCTGCCGATCGCGGTCTCGTGCAGCATCGAAGTCATGGGAACGCTGCTCGCGGGCCAGGACATCGAGTCGTTCTACGTCTCGCTCGCCCACCGCGATCTGCTCTGGATCGGGCTCAACTGCGCGACCGGTCCCGACTTCATGACCGACCATCTGCGGACGCTCGCGGCGCTCTCGCGCTTCCCGGTCGCGTGCGTCCCGAACGCGGGCCTCCCGACGAGAACGGCCGCTACAACGAGACGCCGGCGATGGTCGCCGAGAAGGTCGGCCGCTTCGTCGACGCCGGCTGGGTGAACCTCGTCGGCGGCTGCTGCGGCACCGTGCCCGACCACATCCAGCGGCTCGCCGAGGGCGCCGCCGGCAAGACCGCCGCGCGCTCTTCCGGCGGTGTCGGCGCTCGGCGGTCTCCGGCATCGAGACGCTCGTCATCGACGACGACACGCGTCCGGTGATCGTCGGCGAGCGCACCAACGTGCTCGGCAGCCGGAAGTTCAAGGAGCTGATCGCGGCCGGGAAGATCGAGGAGGCGAGCGAGGTCGGCCGCGCCCAGGTGCGGCGTGGCGCCCACGTGATCGACGTCTGCTTGCAGGACCCCGACCGGCCCGAGGTCGAGGACATGACGCAGTTCCTCGAGATGGTGGTGAAGAAGGTCAAAGTCCCCATCATGCTCGACTCGACCGACCACAAGGTGCTGCGACGAGTCGCTGAAGCGCACGCAGGGCAAGTCGCTCATCAACTCGATCAACCTCGAGGACGGCGAGGAGCGCTTCCAGAAGGTCGTGCCGCTCGCGCGCACCTTCGGGGCGGCGCTGGTCGTCGGCTGCATCGACGAGGACAAGGCGCAGGCCCAGGCCGTCACCCGCGCCCGGAAGCTCGCCATCGCCGAGCGCTCGCACCAGATCCTGACCGAGAAGTACGGCGTCGCGCCCGAGGACATCATCTTCGACGCGCTCGTCTTCCCGGTCGGGACCGGCGACCAGAACTACATCGGGTCGGGCGTCGAGACGATCGAGGGCATCCGGCTGATCAAAGAGAAGCTGCCGCGCTGCAAGACGATCCTCGGCGTGTCCAACGTGTCGTTCGGTCTCCCGGCGGCAGGGCCGCGAGGTGCTGAACTCGGTCTTCCTCTACCACTGCGTCCAGGCCGGGCTCGACATGGCGATCGTCAACTCGGAGAAGCTCGAGCGCTACTCGGAGATCCCGGCGGAGGAGCGGAAGCTCGCCGAGGACCTCATCTGGTGGCGCGGCGAGGACCCGATCGCGGCATTCGCGGCGCACTTCCGCGAGCGCAAGACCAAGCAGACGGTCGAGGAATGGAAGGCGCTGCCGCTCGACGAGCGTCTGGGGCGCTACATCCTCGTCGGCTCGAAAGAAGGTCTCTACGAGGACCTCGACGAGGCGCTGCGCGGACGCGGGGCGCTCGAGATCATCAACGGCCCGCTCATGGCCGGCATGGACGAGGTCGGGCGGCTGTTCAACGCCAACGAGCTGATCGTCGCCGAGGTGCTGCAGTCGGCCGAGGCGATGAAGGCCGCCGTCGGCTATCTCGAGCCGCACATGGAGAAGAACGAGTCGTCGAACAAGGGCACGATCATCCTCGCCACCGTCAAGGGCGACGTGCACGACATCGGCAAGAACCTGGTCGAGATCATCCTCGGCAACAACGGCTATCGGGTGATCAATCTCGGCATCAAGGTGCCGCCCGACGAGCTCGTGCGCGCCTACCAGTCGCACAAGCCGGACGCGATCGGGCTCTCGGGCCTGCTCGTCAAGTCGGCGCAGATGATGGTGGTGACGGCGCAGGACTTGAAGACCGCCGGCATCGAGTGCCCGATCCTGGTCGGCGGCGCCGCGCTCACCAACAAGTTCACCCGCACGCGCATCGCCCCCGAGTACGAAGGCCTCGTCGTCTACGCCAAGGACGCGATGAACGGCCTCGACCTGGCGAACCAGCTGCAGGACGGCGGGAAGCGGAGCGAGCTCGCGGCGCGCCTCGCGCGCGAGGCCGAGGTCCTCGCGACGAGCGGCACGGCGGCTCCGCCGCTCGAGCCGGGCCGGACGTTCACCAAGGCCGTGCTGCGCCACGACTTCCCGATCCCGCAGCCGCCGGATCTGAAGCTCCACGTGCTCGACGACTACGACCTCGACGCGATCTTCGCCTACATCAACCCGGTCATGCTCTACACCCGTCACCTCGGCTTCAAGGGCAAGTTCATGGACGCGCTCGCCGCCGGCGACGCCAAGGCGCGCGAGCTCCGAGGCGCAGGTCGAGCGCGTCGAGGAGGAGATGCTGCGCCGCCCCGACATCCATGCCCGCGCGGTCTACAAGTTCTTCCGCGCCCACAGCGAAGGCGAGTCGCTGATCGTCACGTGTCCCGAGGGCGATCACGTGAAGGAGCGCTTCGACTTCGGCCGGCAGGCGAAGGACGGCGGTCTCTGTCTCAGCGACTTCACGGCCGCGCGCGACTCGGGACGCGTCGACTACGTCGCGTTCCTCGCGACCACGGTGGGGCCGGGCGTGCGGGCCCTCGCCGAAGAGTGGAAGGCCAACGGCGACTATCTCCGTTCGCACATCCTGCAGATCCTGGCGCTCGAAGGCGCCGAGGCGTTCGCCGAGCTCCTGCACGAGAAGATCCGCGAGATGTGGGGCTTTCCCGATCCCGCGGAGACGACCAAACCGGACCTCTTCAAGGGCCGCTATCGCGGCGTGCGCGTGTCCTTCGGGTATCCCGCGTGTCCGCGGCTCGAGGATCAGGCGCAGCTCTTCCGGCTCCTCGACGTCGAGAAGTCGATCGGCGTGCAGCTGACGGAAGGCTTCATGATGGAGCCGGAAGGCTCGGTCTCGGCGCTCGTCTTCCATCATCCCGAGGCGCGCTACTTCAGCCTGACCGAGCAGGATGCCGAACAGCTCGAGCGCAGCGTCCGAGCGGCCGAGGGTGCGACGGTCGCGTGAACGATCGCTGCGTCCGCGGAGCGCGATGAGGCTGGACGGGACGCGGCGCTTCCGGCAGGGTGCCGCGCGGAGGATGTCGATGCGGAGGCTTGCGAGCGCAGTCGCCGTGGTGCTGCTGGCAACGGGATGCCAGTCCGGCGCGCCGGAATCGCGTGCCGACGTGCTGGCGCGCGCCCAGCGGCTGGCGCCGGCGGACCAAAGCTCGCGGCGCTCTACGCGCAGTCGTGCAAAGCCTGCCATACGGCCGCCGACTCGGGCGCGCCGCTCGTGGGTGATCACGCCGCCTGGGAGCCGCGTTGGGCGAAAGGCGTTCCAGCCTTGCTGAAGAGCACGGTCGGCGGCCTCGGCGGCATGCCGGCAGGCGGGCAGTGCTTCGCGTGCTCGCAGGCCGACTACGAGGGGCTGCATCCGCTTCCTCGCGGGTCACGAAAGCTGATGGTCTCGCGTCGAACCGTCCTGAAGGGTGCGGTCGTCGTCGGTACGGTCGGTGCGGGTCTCGGCGCCGCGAGCTGCGCGAGCGATCGCGAGCCGCCGGAGCCGCCGACGCAGGACGACGCCGGGCACCTCGTCTGGCGCAACTGGTCGGGTCTCCAATACGCCTATCCGGCGGAGCGCGCCGCGCCGAAGAGCGAGGAAGAGCTGCTCGACGTGCTCGCGCGCTCGCCGGCACCGATCCGTCCGGTCGGCGCCGGCCACTCGTTCACCCGCCTCGTGCCGACCAACGGGACGCTGCTCACGCTCGACGGTCATGGCCGGTCTCGTCTCGCACGACGCGGCCGAGCTGCGGGCGACGTTTCGGGCCGGGACGCGCCTCGGCGACATCGGCCCGGCGCTCGCCGCGGTCGGCCAGGAGATGCCGAACCTTCCCGACATCAACAAGCAGTCGCTCGCCGGTGCGCTCGCGACCGGGACGCACGGCACCGGGCGGCGCTTCAAGGCGCTGCACGGCGGCGTGATCGGGTTCAGCATCGCGACCCCGAATCACGGGATCCTCGATTGCAGCCCCACGCGCAACAGCGCGCTCTTCTACGCCGCGCGCGTCGGCCTCGGGGCGTTCGGCGTGCTGACGCAGGTGACGCTGCAGAACGCGAAGCTCACGCGCGTCAAGAAACGCGTCGAGCCGCGGCCGCTCGACGAGGTGATCGAGGCCTGGCCGGCGCTGCAGCAGGCCCATCGGAACGTCGAGTTCTTCGTCGCTGCCGTTCACGGGCATGGCGGCGGTGATCACGGCCGACGAGACGACCGAGCCCGTCGCGTCCCGCGCGGTCCGGACACCGATGCGGACACCCTCATGCATCTGAAGCGCCTGCGCGACTGGACGGCGCGCCTCCCCGCGCTGCGGCGCTGGATCGCCGAAAAGGTGCTCGCCGCCGGCTTCGAGCCCGAGGAGGCCGTCGACGAGGGCTGGAAGCTGCTCTCGAACGAGCGCCCCGTGCGCTTCAACGAGATGGAGTACCATCTGCCCCTCGAGGCCCAGATGCCCGGCGCTCCGCGAGGTCGTCGCGACCATCGAGCGCCACCGCCCCGACGTCTTCTTCCCGATCGAGGCGCGCGTGATCGACGCCGACGACGCGTGGCTGTCGCCGTTCTACGAGCGCCCCTCGGGCTCGATCGCCGTGCACGCGTACTACAAGGAGGACTACCAGTTCTTCTTCGAGCTGATCGAGCCGATCTTCCGCCGCTTCGACGGTCGTCCGCATTGGGGCAAGATGCACAGTCTGAAGGCCGCCGACTTCGCGACGCTGTACCCGAAGTTCGCCACGGCCCAAGCGCTTCGCGCGGAGATCGATCCCGCCGGCCGCATGGTGAACGAGCACCTGCGCGAGGTATTCGGGGCATGAGACCGCCGTCGTGCCTCGACGGTCGCGGACGCTACGAGCGCCGCATGGTCGGATGGTCCGACGACGCGGCGGACGAAGCGGGCGACGATGCGGCAACGAAGCCGGCAACGATGCGTTCATCCACACCGTCCGGCTCGAGGACGACGCCCGCAGCCTCGAGCTCCGCGTCGTCTGCACGCTCGCGCCGGCGTACGAGATCCGCGCGGTGGACGTGCAGGTCCGGGCCGGGGACGTGGCCGACGACGTGCTCGCCGGCGTCACGCGCGCTCCCCGGAGCGCGCATGATCGGCGGCTTCACGCGTCGGCTCGCGGCCCTCGTCGGGCAGGGCAGCGGCGCCGCGCTCCTGATCGACGCCGCGATCGAGGCGGCGCGCCTCGCCCGCCAGGTCGCGAAGATCCCCGCCGCCGTGACGGCGGCGATTCCGGCCGGCGACGCGCGCGGCGTATCGCACGCTCGATCTCACCACGTGGCCCGACCTCGCGGGCTCGTGCTTCACGTACAGCGCGGCCGCCGAAGCGCTCCTCGGCCGCGCGCGCCGTGACGCCGAGCCTGGCCGCCGTCGTTCTACAGCCCCACGCCCGGTGCCGAGCGCGTGTTCGTGCGCCGGAAGCTCGCGCGCCTGGTCCGCACGGGCGAGCGGCTGCACCTCTTCTCGTCGATGCACGACGACGTGCACGGATTCGACGTCCACTACGAGGTCGACCTCGCGACCGACACGATCGTCGCCGCCGACTCGACGGTGTCGCGCCTGCCGTACCGCGGCCTCTGCGACGAGCCGCAGGCGCGGGTACGCGCCATGATCGGCCAGATCGGTCGACGCGCTGCTGCGGAAGCGCAGCCAGACCTTGCTCGGCGGCGAAGCCGGCTGCGCGCAGCTCTTCGACGTCACCGGCGACGTCCTCAAACTCTTGGAGGTGGGATGCATGAGCGCCGAACCGGAATGCCTGAACCTGAGTGGCCGAACCCGGACTTTTCGAAGATCATGTACTCGCTGCGGTCGATGCGGCGGTTGAAGCCGGACCCGGTGCCGGACGAGCTCCTGTGGAAGGTGCTCGACGCGGCCGTGCAGGCGCCGAGCGGCGGCAACACGCAGCCGTGGCGCTTCCTCGTCGTCCGCGACGACGCGACCAAGCGTTTCCTCCAGGAGCGCTACCATCGCGGGTGGAATCGCTACGTGCAGGCGAATCTGAAGGCGGCCGCCGAAGCGCCGGTGCCGCCGACGCCGGAAGAGGCGGCCGCGCGCGTGAAGATGGTGACGGCCGCGAACCATCTGGCCGAGCACCTGCACGAGGCGCCGGTCCTCCTGCTCGTCTGCATGCTGCCGCGGACGCTCGACCTGCCGCCCGATCCCGAGAGCCAGCCGCCGAGCCCGGCGGCGCTCTATGCGTCGATCTTCCCGGCGGTGCAGAACATCCTGCTCGCATGCCGCGCCCACGGGCTCGGCGCGACGCTCACGACCCTGCACCTCATGTACGAGCGCGGGATCAAAGAGCGCCTCGGCATCCCGGCCGAGGTCCAGACGGTCGCGATGCTGCCGATCGGCTATCCGGTCGGCCGCTTCGGTCCGGTCGCGCGCGCGCCGGTCGAAACGGTCACGTTCTGGGACGCCTGGGGCACGACGCGCGCGCGGTGAGCAGGTTGCTGAAAAAGGGGCATCTGCGTCGTTGCTCCCTCCTTCGCTTGTGCGGCGTAGCTCCGCTACGCCTCCGCGCTCAGTCAGTCGCGCCTAGCAGCTGCCCCTTTTGAGCAACCTGCTTCCTACCTCGTGCGCATGGTGGGGCGTCGCTTCGCTCCGCCCTTCCGTTCACATTCCTCAAAACAACCTTTGGTGCGGTGAAAATTGGTGGGGCGGGAGCGTCGCGACCGCCTCCTCACAGCGGCGTCACGCGTTCGTCGTGCGTGGTCACGGCGTTGGGCCGGCCAGCAGCACGATGCTGTAGCCCACGGCCGGCACCCGTCCTGGGTTCCGGTACGAATGCCGTTGGTCGCCGCGGAAGACGACGACGTCGCCGGGGGTGAGCTCGAACGTCTCGCCGCCGGTGACGAGCGCGAGACGACCCGATTCGCAGGTGAGATATTCGCGCGTGCCTGCCGTGTGCGGGACCCCGACGAAGCTCGTCCCGGGCGGCAGCTCGAGGCGGCCGATTTCGGCGCACGGTAGCTTCTCCGGGAGCAGGTCGCGCATGGTCGCCCCGCCCCGTCGGCGAAGTGCGAGCCGGTCGACCCGATAGAGTCGGCCGGTCGGCTGCGGCGGAGCGATCAGCTCCTCGACGCGTACCTGGAGCGCACGCGCCACGCGGACCAGGACGGTGAGCGTCGGGTTGGCGCTGCCCGACTCGAGCGTCGCCCAGGTCGCCCGTGGGATGCCGGCGAGCGCGGCCGCCCGCTGCTGTGAGAAGCCACGGGCCGCTCGGAGCGCGCGCAGGTTCCCTTCGAGGTGAGTGGACGTGAGTTCCACGTCGGCGAAATAGCGAACTGTCGGTAAACCATCAACCCGGTTGACGCATCACCTACACGTGGCATCGTTCCTCCACGATGCGATCAGGATGTGCGTGACGACCGCCATGAAAGGAGCGTCGCATGATTCCCATCAGTGGTATCTACGAGGTGGCCATCCCAGTGAGGGAGCTGGCGCGGGCCGAAGCGTTCTATCGAGATGTGCTCGGTCTCGAGATCGGGCTCAGGGACGAGAGCAGACACTGGCTTTTCCTGCGTGCCGGTGGTCAGCAGGGGATGATCGTGCTGCAGGAGACCCCGGCCGAGTGGCCGGCGCTGCACTTCGCGTTCAAGGTCGAGGAAGCCGACGTCGAACGCGCAACGGCAGAGCTCCGCGAGCGCGGAGTAGCCGTGGACGGCCCGTATTTCCACGAGTGGATGCCGGCCACGTCGGTCTATTTCAACGACCCGGACGGCCATCAGCTCGAGCTGTGCGCGCCAGCGCTGCGATCCGATCGACATCGCACCGTCGCGGCTGACACGGCGATCCGATCGTCGCCGACCTCCTTGGACGGCTAGTGTCTCGAGATCGAAGTCCGTCACCAAATTCTACGGGTCGCTTTCGGCGGGGCCCCGCGTTGCTCCTCCTCGGAATAGTCTAGACTATGCCGTCAGTCGTCGCGCCTTGGCCCCCGCCGAAAATCCCTCGCAGCCTTTGGCAACGGACTTCAGGCTCGGGACACTAGAGCAGATGATGCTGTTCGCGAATCCGTTTCGTCGCGCGCTCGTCGACCCGCGCTTCGGCCGCATGGTCCGGCCATGCGGCGACCGCCGCCCGCACCGCCTTCAAGACCCGCGGCGCCGTGCCGACGGCGAAGCGATCCGGCGACCGCCAGCAAATCCGTCCGTGTGATGCCCGCGAAGTTGCCGTTCACCGACATCAGGTGCTGGTAGGTCCACTCGCCTTTGGGGTTGTGCGCGAAGGTCACGTCGTACGCGGGGCCAGCTCCCAGGCGCCGCCTTCCCGTAAGAGGAAGGACTGGTTCTTCGTGTGGTCGTCGCAGTTGGCGGCCATGACGTTGAAGGCGATGCGGCGAAACGCCTCCTCCTTCGCGTCGTAGTCGAGCCCGAGTCGGTCGAGCGTCGCGAAGAGCTGGCTCGCGTCGTGGGTCGCCTTCTGGCGAAAGTCCAAATGCGCGAGCCCGCACCACGTCTGGAGATGGTGGCGCGCATTGCCGTCGCGATCGAAGCGCTTCGTCATGAAGTGCGCGCGGCGGTTTTCCTCGAGGAGCCGCGTCGGCGCCATCGTGATGCCCGCGGCCCGCGCCATGAGCGAGTAGGCGTACTCGATCCGCCCGTAGCCGCGCGCTCGCCGAGCTCCGGGTCGGCCCCGACGCCGTCGAGCTTCAACAGCCAATGCTCGAAACCCTCGGGGACGTCAGAACTGACCGGCGCGCATCTCATCGGTCGCCGGGTTCCACGCGACCGTCGCCTTGGCGCGCGCGCCGCCCGCCGAGGTGCCCACCTGAAGGATCTGGGCGAGCGCCGCCTCCGCGAGCGCGTCCGAGGCGAACGCGCCTTGCACCGCTCGGCGTGCGCCTTCGACCAGCCGCGCCAGCTCGATGGCGGTCGTGACTTTCGTGGCCCTTGGCCCCCGGGCCGGCCGGAACTCGAGCGCACCCATCCCGCGCTTCCCATGTAGGCGAGGCGATCGAGCGACGTGATGCTGGCTTTCGCGACGCCCTCACGCGCCATCCACGCGTCGATCAGCGCGTTGCCGAAGTCGTCCGGGAGCGCGTCGGCGAGCAGGCCGGGCAGGCGCCAATAGGTGTCCTCTGGCAGCGTCGGAAACACGAATCGGCTCGCGGGCCGCGGCGAGCGGCATCGTGAGCGGCGCGAGCTCGATGCCCGAGCGCACGAAGGCGGGGGCGTACTCGAAGACGTAGAATCGCAGTCGGGGATCGAGCGCGACGGCGCCGACCGTCTTCCCCAGATGCGTACTTCAACCGCTTCGACGGAACGAAACGCCATCGCCTACTTCCGGGAAGCGCGTTGGCGACGCGGCTTCGCCTTCAACATTTGAAGCGGACTGATCGTCACCGGCGGCGCCAAGGTTTCCAGCCACTCGGCGCGCCCGAGCGCACGCAGCACCTTCGTGAGCGACGACAGCGTCGCCCCTTGGCCGCCCTCGAGGTGCCTGACGGCATTCAGCGCGACGCCTGCGCGTTCCGCCAACTGGCGTTGGTCGAGGTTCTGCCGCAAGCGGAGGTCGCGCAGCTGGCGGCCGAGCTCGGCTTCCACTCCTCGGGGGTCTTCGTTGAGCTCACGGTAATCATCCTAAATAAGGTGACTATCTAGGTTATTAGAGATAAATGCCCTAAATAGGACAATCGTGTCAACCTGGTCTTTTCCTCGCCCATCGAGACGCGGGGATGTCGGCGTCGCTGACGGTGCCGTCGTCACCGGTCCATGTTCGCGTGGCATCGGCCGCACGCGGACGCGTCGGAGGTCAGTTGCTCTCGCAGTTCAACGAGCAGAGCATGCGGCCATTTCGCGCCATGTTGCGAGCGCACGGCATCACTACGGCCGACTGCGTCCATCAGGGCGTCTGGCAGCCGGCCATGTGGTGCCGGTCTACGGGCACCCGAACGCCGAGATCAACGACTATTGGGCCCGGTGCATCGCGCAGGCCACGGCACAGCTGGCGCCCGATCTCGCCGGCGCCGCGGAGGCGGAGTAGCGGTTGCGCCGCATGCAAACCGTTCCGGACCGTAGCGCCGAGGATCGCTGAGGAACGTATCCGTTCGGCGAACCGCGTGGCGGAAGCCGGCTGCCGCGCGCCCGACGTTCTCGATCCCTCACTCCCGCGTCAGGCGCCCCTGCGCCCGCCGGGAGGCGTGCGCACACTCGACGCTGACTCATGCCGCGCGTGCCGAAGAAGCAGATGCAGTTCTCGTTCACGTACGTCGCAGCGGCGATGGCGGTGCTGTTCCTGCTTCAAGGGCTGCTCATGCGACCGCGTCCGGTGGCGCAGACGTATAGCCGCTTCCACGAGCTGCTCGATCAGGGGCAGATCGCCGAGGCGCTGATCGGCGCCGACCGTATCCAGCTGATGGTGAAGCCCGATTCCAAGCTGACCGACGACGAGGAGAAGGCGCTCAAGGAGAACCAGCCGCTCCCGGCGCGCTGGGCGGGTGCCAAGCCGGAGCGTCTCTTCGAGGTGACCCGCATCCCGGGCGTCGACGACAAGACGCTGCTCGAGGAGCTGATCCGGAAGGACGTCGTCTTCGCGGGCCGCATCGAGAACACGTTCTGGCGGGACGTGCTGATCGGCTGGGTGCTGCCGATCGGCGTCATGATGCTGATCTGGGGCTTCGCCTCGCGCCGTCTCATGCAAGGCGGCATCGGCCAGGCCCTCACGCTCGGGAAAAACCGCGCCCGCATCTACAGCGAGCAGGACATCAAGGTGCGCTTCGACGACGTCGCGGGCATCGAGGAGGCCAAGAGCGAGCTCGTCGAGGTCGTGCGGTTTCTCCAGACGCCCGAGCGTTATCAGCGGCTCGGGGCGCAGATCCCGAAGGGCGTGCTGCTCGTCGGACCGCCCGGCACCGGCAAGACGCTTGCTCGCGCGTGCGATCGCCGGCGAGGCCGAGGTGCCGTTCTTCTCGATCAGCGGCTCGGAGTTCGTCGAGATGTTCGTCGGGGTCGGCGCGGCCCGCGTCCGCGATCTCTTCGAGCAAGCCAAGACCAAAGCACCCTGCATCATCTTCATCGACGAGCTCGACGCGGTCGGGAAGTCGCGGAGCGCCGGTCCCGCCGGCATGGGCCGCCACGACGAGCAGGAGCAGACGCTGAACCAGCTGCTGGTCGAGATGGACGGCTTCGACGCGTCCAAGGGCGTCGTGCTGCTCGCCGCGACCAACAGGCCAGAGGTGCTCGACGCAGGCGCTTCTGCGCGCCGGGCGCTTCGATCGCCGCATCGTGGTCGAGCTCCCCGACGTGCGCGGGCGGGTGAAGATCCTCGAGGTGCATCTCAAGAAGATCCGCTACGCGCCGGGTCTCGACGTGCAGCGCATCGCCGCCCGGACGCCTGGCTTCTCAGGCGCCGATCTCGCCAACCTGGTGAACGAGGCAGCCCTGCTCGCCGCGCGCTACGATCACGAAGCGGGTCGAAGCGGTCGATTTCGAGGAGGCCGCCGATCGCCTGACGGCGGGGATCGAGCGCCGGAGCCACGTGCTCAGCGACGACGAGCGCAACATCGTCGCCCATCACGAGGGCGGGCACGCGCTGGTCGCGGCCCTCGTCCCGCGCGCCGATCCGGTCCACAAGATCACCATCATTCCGCGCGCCATGGGATCGCTCGGCTTCACGATGCAGCTCCCGCTCGAGGACAGGAGCCTGCAGAGCAAGCCCGAGCTCGAGGATCGCCTGGCGGTGCTCCTCGGCGGGCGCGCCGCCGAGGAGCTCATCTTCGGCCAAATCACGACCGGAGCGCACAACGACATCGAGCGCGCGAGCCAGATCGCGCGCCACATGGTCTACGAGCTCGGCATGAGCGAGCGCCTGGGAGCCGGTGAGCTACCTGGCGCCGGGCGGCGGTCGCTATCTCATGACCAACGACGCCTTCGGCGGCCGCGGTATTCCCGTGAGCGAGGCGACCGCCGAGCTCCTCGACTCGGAAGTCGCGGCTCTCGTGCGACGCGCCCACGAGCGCGCCGGCGAGCTCTTGCGGACCCATCGCGCCGGGCTCGAGCGCCTCGCGGTGCGTCTCCGTGAGCGCGAGACCCTCGACGGCGACGAGCTGAGCGCGGCGCTCGCCGACGCGACCCGTGATCCGGCGCCGTCGGCCGCGGCGCCCGACCGCCGCGTCGCGAGCTGACGCTCGGGCGCGATCGGCTCAGAAGAGCGCGATCGGCTCAGGTGATACAAACGCCCGGCCCGACCTCGACGCGGAACGGCGCGTTGGTCGCCGACCCTCGGCTGTCGATCAAGAGGATGAGCACGGTCCCGTGTCCCAAATGGCGTTCAGGTTCTCCGCTGCGACCCGTCGGGACACGTGAAGCTGTCGTTGTCACAGCGCTTCTGACACTTGAGCGCCGCCTTCCGCGCGGCGGGAAGGGGAAGCTGGTCGGCGGCATGCAGCGCGGACGGCAGCGACGACAGGAAGAAGCAGATGCAGACACAAAGTCGAAGCGAAAATCGCTGCCCGGGAGGTCGAGGAACTGGCGGAAGTCATGTCTCGGTTCAGGAAGGCGCCCGCTCTATCCCACGCCGCCGACCACCCCGACAATACGCGGCACCCCGACCCGCGGATTGGAGCGGTTGTTCCAGGACGTCACGCGTGAGCGAGCGAGAAGGGTCAGCTGCTAGGCGCGAGCGAGCGAACGCGGAGGCGTAGCGGAGCTACGCCGCACAAAGTGAGCGACCGAGCAACGACGCAGATGGGCCCTTGTCGTTCGCTCACGGCACGATTTTGAAGATTTCGCCGTCGAACCCGCCCGTCCCATAGTCGACGACGTAGATCTCGCCGCGCGCGTCCTCGCCGAACGACGAGATGCTGCCGATGCCGTAGCCGCCGGTCGCGGGGTCGAGATCGCCCGTGCGCTCGGTGACGTTCTGCGCGTTGCCGCCGCTCACGCCCTGGAAGGTGTTGATGAAGCCGCTCAAGTCTCCGTAGACGTACACGCCCTGCATGCCCGACATGGCGCAGCCGCGGTACACGTAGCCGCCCGTGACCGAGTTGCCGAGCGCGTGCGAGCCGCACGTCGCCATGTCGTTGGCGAAGCTGTGGCAGTACTCGAGGACCGGCTCGGTCAACCCGAGCGCGGAGGGAGGGCAGGCGGGGTCGCCGGCCTCGAAATGGCAGTGCCGGCCTTCCTTCAAGTCCCAACCCCAGTTGACGCCGGCGGCGACCGGCGCCGCCTGATAGTCGATCTCCTCGAACTTATTCTGCCCGACGTCGCCGATGTAGAGATCGCCGGTGCCGCGATCGAAGCTGAAGCGCCAGGGATTGCGGAGGCCCTTCGCGAACACCGCGTCAAGGGGTTGGCGGGGGATTGTCGACGTCGATGCGGTACATCTTTCCGAAGAACTTCGCGTCGTCTTGTCCGGACTCGAGCGGATCGTCGCCCGAGCCGCCGTCACCCATGCCGTAGTACAGGTAGCCGTCCGGCCCGAAGGTGATCATGCCGCCGTTGTGGTTGCCGTACGGATCGTCCGCGCCGGTGAGGATCACCGTGCCGCTGTTGTTGGCGATGTCGGGATTGCCGCTCACGCTGTACTCGGCGATCTCGCTGTGGCCGGCGGCGCCGCCGCCGCTCCGCGTGTAGCTCACGAAGAAGCGGCCGTTGTTCTCGAAGTCGGGGTGGAAGGCCATGCCGAGCAGACCTTGCTCGGTGTTCGGCCCGCCGTTGGCGAGCGTCTCGATGCTCAGGAACGGCGTCGGCAGGAGGATGCCGTTCTTGATGATGCGGATGCGGCCCGCCTGCTCGAGCACGAAGAGACGGTGGGTGTCGAGACGGGGCGCGGTCACGAAGAGCGGCGCCTCGAGCCCCGACGCGACGCGGACCGAGTGGATGTCGGTGCCGCCGGTCGACGATACGCCGGCGCAAATCGCCGAGGTGTCCTCGAGCTGACAGGTCGCCGAGCAGCCGTCACCGCTCATGGTGCCGCCGTCGTCGCATTCCTCGTTGCCGCTCGCGACGCCGTCGCCGCAGATGGACGGCACGCAGTCGAGCGGCACCAGGGCGTTCTTGGCTTGCACCTTCGTCGCGATGTTCTTCGTAAACGACGTGAAGCCGGCGCAGTAAACCGCGGTGCCGACCGTGAAGCGCACGGCGACGCTGCTCTGCGGCTGGGTGACCGCATACGGCCAGTTGGCGCCGCCGCCGCTGATCTGCAGCTGGCCGCCCTTGCTGCCGGGCTTGAACATCACCTGCTTGATGCCGCCGTACGTGCGGGTCTTGTCGGAGAACTTGTAGCCCTTGCTGCCGGGGGATTGCCGAGGGCTTTCCAGAAGCCCCCGGCCGGCAGCGCGATCGGGCCGGACGCGCCGTCGCCGCGCGCCTCCGCCGGTGAACTCGACGATCGCGCCGAGCAGCGCGCGGATCGCCGGCCGCACTCGGGTCGATCGCGAGATCGCGGTTCGCCTTGAAGGAGACCAGACGCTTCTCGGGTTTCCCGACCGGGTCTTTCAGCAACAACGTGTCGCCTGCGACGGGATGATCCGCGGCGATGACGGTGGACGCCACGAACGCGGCGACACCAAGGACGAGGAACGCAGACGGCACTGCATGGACGATCCTCCCGCCGAAAGGTGTAGCGGGTGGCTCACTTCCGCACAACGCATTTCTCGCGTGAAAATTTCGCGACAGAGCCCGTGCGCCCTGTCATGGCGAGTACCGTTGATTTCGGCCCCGTGCGCTCGAGCGCTTCGCGCTCGATGCTCCGATGGCCCTCGGCGCTCGAAGTGAATTCGAGCGCCTCGCTCAGCCGCTGCGATACACCTCGCGCGCGTACTCGAGGACCATGCGGTCGGTGTTGAAGACCGGCAGCAGCGAGCGCATCGAGGCGCGGACGCGCGTCAGCCAGCCGCGCGGAATGCCGCGCGCGTCGCGCTCGTAGAAGAGCGGCACGACCTCGTCCTCGAGCACGCGATAGAGCGCCTCCGCGTCGGCGTTGTCCTGCGCGTCGGGGTTGCCGTCGTCGAGCTCGGTGCCGATCGCCCAGCCGTTGCTCTCGTCGAAGCCCTCGCACCACCAGCCGTCGAGGATGCTGCAGTTGAGGCCGCCGTTGGCGATCACCTTCTGGCCGCTCGTGCCGCTCGCCTCGAGCGGCCGCCGCGGCAGGTTCAGCCACACGTCGCAGCCCTGCACGAGGAAGCGCGCCAGCGAGACCTCGTAGTTCTCGAGGTAGACGATGCGGCCGAGGTGCTCGATCGGACGCTTCCAGCGCGCCAGCTCCTGGAAGTTCCGCTTCGCCTCGTTGTCGAACGGGTGCGCCTTGCCCGCGAGCACGAACTGCACCGGACGCTCGTCGTTGGTGAGGAGGCGGGCCGTGCGCTCGGGGTCGTGGATGATGAGGCTCATCCGCTTGTAGGTCGCCATGCGGCGCGCGAAGCCGATGGTGAGCACGTCGGGATCGAGCGAGGTGGTCGGCGGCGGCGATGAAATCCGGGTCCTCGCCGTTGCGCGTGCGGCTGTCGTGGGCGCGCGCGCGAACGGCGGCGACGAGATAGCGCCGCAGCTGGTTGCGCATCTCCCAGAGCTCGGCGTCGGGGATGGCGTCGATGCGAGTGCCGCAGCGCCGGGTCGTCGAGGCGCGATTCCCATCCCGCGCCGAGGTAGTGCGTGAGCAGCGTCCGTGCGACCGGCGCCGCCCAGGTCGGGACGTGGATGCCGTTCGTGACGTGACGGATCGGGACCGCGGCCGGCTCGCGCTCGGGTGAGAAGTCGCGGAAGAGCTCGCGGCACACCTCGCCGTGGCGCCGGCTCACGCCGTTCACGGAGCGCGCGAAGCGCATCGCGAGCGGCGTCATGCCGAAGGGCTCCCAGTGGTCGTCGGGGCGGCGCCGTCCGAAGGCGAGCAGCTGATCGCGGGTGAGCCCGAGCTCGTTCCAGTAGCGCGGCGAGGTGCGTGTCCATGAACTCGACGCCGAAGACGTCGTGGCCCGCGGTGACCGGCGTGTGGGTGGTGAACACGCACTGGGACTTCACTTTCTTCTTGGCCTCTTCGAGCGGCGTGCCGCTCGCGAGCTCCTCGCGCAGGAGCTCGAGCGTGAGGAACGCCGAGTGGCCCTCGTTCATGTGGAAGACGCGCGGCTTCAAGCCGAGGGCGCGGAGCGCGCGCACGCCGCCGAAGCCGAGCGTCAGCTCCTGGACGAGCCGGGTGTCCTGGTTGCCGCCGTAGAGATGGCCGGTGATCCAGCGGTCGCGCTCCTCGTTGTCCTCGCGGTTGGTGTCGAGGAGGTAGAGCGGCGATGCGTCCGACGCGCACGAGCCAGATGCTGACGTGCACCGGGCCGGCGGTGGATCAGGACCGTGACCGAGAGCGGCCGGCCGTCGGGCGTCGTCACGCGCTCGATCGGCATCGAGCCGATCTCGAGATCGACGTAGCGCTCGTTCTGCCAGTTCGAGCGGTCCATCGCCTGGAGGAAGTAGCCCTGGCGGTAGAGCAGCCCGATCCCGACGAGCGGGAGGCCGAGATCGGAGGACGACTTCAAGTGATCGCCGGCGAGAACGCCGAGACCGCCCGCGTAGATCGGCAGCGACTCGTGGATCGCGAACTCGGCCGAGAAGTACGCGATCGGATGCTCGGCGGTGATGGTCGGGTCGAGTCCGGGATCGGCTCGATCCGCGGCTGCATCGCGGCCCGGAAGCGCCCGAGCAGGTCCTGGGCGCGGGCGCGGTAGTGCGGGTCGATGTCGAGCTCGGTCAGCCGCGTCGCGACCGTCTCGTCGAGGAGCTTCCGCGGGTTGTGGCCGCACGCTTCCCACAGGCTGCGCGAGATGTCGCGGAAGACTTCGGGGCCGTCGAGCTGCCAGCTCCACCAGTAGTTGCCGGCGAGCTCGCGGAGATCGCGAAAGAGCGGCGGGACGATTTCGGACATGCAGCCGAGAGCCTAAAGTGATCCTGCCGAGCGCGCAACGTCGCAGGCGCGGACGCACGCGATCGTCGCGCAGCAGGCGCGGCGCTCATCCCGAGCGGGAACAGGAACGCGAGCGTCGCGCTGGCGTTCTGCGGCACCCCGCCGAACGTGCCGCCGAGCAGGAAGACGACCGCCGGCACGCCGAGACCGAAGATCGCCGTGAACGCGACGAGCCGCGCCGTCTCGGCGGCGACGCGGACCCGCGCCGCGAGCCCGATCGCGGCGGCGGCGAGCGCGAGGCCGAGCGCGCCGTCGTCGGTGGCATGGAGCCACGGCGTCGCGATCGGGTCGCCGATCGCGATCTGCATCGGACGCGGCGGCCGCGAGCGAGATCACCCACACGACGGGCAGCGCGCGCGCCGCGAAGCGCCCCGCGTGTCGCCGACCGCGAGCGCGAACTGCACGAGCGTCGCCGGAAGGAGCGCCGCGGCGAGCGCGTGGAGGCGGAGCGAGCCGGCAGGCGGGTAGAGATCGGCCGCGGTCAGCATGTAGAGCCCGGCGGCGCCGCCGAGATAGAGGAGCGCGCGTCCGACGCGGTTCGGCGTGGCAGCGTCCAGGCGGCGAGGATCGCCGAGCAGGACGTAGCAGAGGCCGGTCGCAAGGTAGGCGCCGAAGACGGCCGAGTAGTCGGCGGCGGAGAACCGGCGCGACGGCAAGGTCACGGTCGCCGGTCGTGACGCCGTCGGTCAGCGTGTACGCGATCGGGCTCCCGACGGGCTTGGCGACGACCCGACGGTCGAGGTCGTCGCTGTCGGCGATGGCGGCGCCGTCGACGGCGACGAGTGTGCGCTCGTAGAGGCGCGCCGCCGCGACGTCGGTCCACGTCGCCGCGGCCGATCGCGGCGACGGTGCGATCCGCCCGGAAGAAGAAGCCGGCGAACGGGCGGTCGACCCAGGTCCGGGCGCCGATCGCGATCAGCAGGGTCAAGCCCGTCGCGACGACGGCGGCGGCAAGGCAGGCACCGTCCGAAAAACGGGCAGCACGGTCGGGGGTGGGAGCAGGATTCACGGCACGCATGTGAGCGACCTCCAGTCGGCAGGATGGGCAGAGCAAGGCGAGGGCCAGCGCGTTCGCTCGGTTCGACGCGGGGTTGGCCGGGCGGGCCGGTGTGCCATCCGGTCGCGGATGGGTGCTGCACTCGTCGTTTTCCTGGGCGCCGGCGCGAGACGCGGCGAGGACAATCGCGACGGTGACCGCCCAGAGGAAGCGCCCGCGGCGGGGCTCATGAGCCCTGTCATCCCGCGGGCGGCGGTTGCACGCGTTCGGGATGGCCCGACCAGGTCCAGCCGACGGTCGTCCGGCTGACGCCCATCATGAGGCCGGCGAGCGCGCGCGGATGGATGAACAGCGTGTCGGGGACGGTCGCGTGCGTGGAGCCCGTCCAATCGCCGGGCGCGTGCTCTTCGAGGCGGGTGCGAATGACGGCGAGGTCGGGGGCTTCGGCGAAGCACATGTAGAGCAGGGGCCGCGCTTGGTCATGAAGCGGCCCATGGTCTTGGCGAGGTCGTGCGGCGTGATCACCTCGAGGCGATCGAGGCGGTCGCGCGGGTCGAACATGGTGAGGGTGCCGCGATAGCCGTACTCGGGGCTCGCGATCGGACAGAAGCGCTCGGGCGCGAGATCGAAGAGGTCGGCATAGCGGCTCGCCGCCGCTTCCCAGTCGGCGACGAGGTTCGTCACCTCGTAGAGCCGCGAGATCAAGCCCGGCGCCGCCGGCGCGTCGCGGAGCGGCGAGATCACGCAGCGGAGGCCGGTGCCGCCGGTCGCCGCCGGGGCGAGGATGGAGCTGACCGTCCGCCTCGGCGAAATCGACGCGGCGCTCGATCAGGCGATGTCGGAGCGCGCTCGACGTCCGGCGACGCGACGCCGGCGGCGAAGAGTCCCGGACCCGCCGTGGCGAGATGCTCGGCGACGGCGCCCGCGCCGTCGGGCTCGAGCAAGCTCGATCGCCGCATGGCCGGCGGCGAGCGTCGTCCGGCGCGCGGCGAGCGGCGCGACCGCGTCCTCGGAGGTCACCGCCGCGTCGAGGAGGCGCGCGAAGGGTACGGCCGCGGCGCGCCGATCCGCGACGGCGAGCTGTACGCGATCGATTCGGGAGAGCATGCAGAGGCTGTACCCGGAGTTGCACGCTCTGGGTCGAGGCGCGCGACGACGTCGCTGAGGGTCGTGGCGTCGCTGCCGAGCGCCTCGAGCGCGCCGAGCAGGATCTGCTCGCGGCGCTCGACGTACTCGCTCCAGCGGCTCGTGAGCACGTCGGCGAAGAGCTCGATCTCGGTGGCTTGCGGACTTATGCGGACCAATCGCGCCCGCGCGCTTTCGGTGTCGACCTTCGGTTGGGCCTGGGGTCCCGAGGTGGTCAAGGCGGCTTCCAATCGCCGGATCGCTCCGCTAGCCATGCCGCATGACACCCGTGACGACGAATGCGCCGGTCCGCATTCCGGTGCCCGGAGGAAAGATCATCGACGAGCACTGCGGGCTCGCCTCGGATCACCGCGACGAGTTTTCGATCGCCCACATGGTGGCGCCGCCGGGCTGGTCGGAGGCGCCGCAGACGCCGCAGTTCGACGAGGTGACGCTGATGGTGCGCGGTCGCCTCGTGGTCGAGCACGGCGGGAGCCGGACCGAGGTCGGGCCGGGCGAGAGCATCACGGTCACGCGCGGGACGACGGTCGTCTATGCCAACCCCTACGAAACCGAATGCGAATACTGGGCGGTGTGCGTCCCTGCCTTCTCGGTCGCCCGTGCAGGCCGGTAGCGGACGACGATACGGGCTCCATCTGCTGCGTTGCTCCTCGACTCGCTTGTGCGGCGTAGCTCCGCTACGCCTCCGCGTTCGCTCGGTCGCGCCTTGCAGCTGGGCCCGTCTCGTCGCCCGCACCGGCCACGACCTCCGCTTTTTTGATGGCATCCTGTGAGTACAGTCGACTAAGATTGCCGGCGGTCTTCTGAGAGCTTCCTTGCGAGACCCACGCGCTTGGCGCGTAATGAAAAGGAGCGAATGTATGGCACAGCCGAGATTGCAGTCGGATTATCCGGACGTCGATCCGGGCGTACGGCAGTTCATTGGCGGGCGGACCCGGAAGATGCTGATCGACGGGAAGTGGGTGGAGGCGGCGTCGGGGAAGACGCTCACCACCTACGACCCCGCGACCGAAGAGCCGCTCGCCGAGGTGCCGGCGGGTGAGGCCGAAGACATCGATCGCGCCGTCAAGGCGGCGCGGAAGGCCTTCGAGAGCGGACCGTGGCGCCGCATGACGGCGTCCGAGCGTGGGCGCTGCATCTGGAAGCTCGCCGACCTGATCGAGAAGCACGCCGAGGAGTTCGCGCAGCTCGAGACGCTCGACAACGGGAAGCCGCTCGCGGTGTCGCGCGTCGCCGACGTGCCGCTCGTGGTCGACCACTTCCGCTACTACGCCGGGCTGGGCGACCAAGGTCGAAGGCGAGACCATCCCGGTCTCGATCCCCGGCCAGCGCATGCTGACCTACACGCTCCGCGAGCCGGTCGGCGTCGTCGGCCAGATCATCCCGTGGAACTTCCCGCTGCTCATGGCGGCGTGGAAGCTCGGGGTGGCGCTCGCGTGCGGCAACACCGTCGTCTTGAAGCCGGCCGAGCAGACGCCGCTCTCGGCGCTTCGTCTCGGCGAGCTGCTGGAAGAAGCCGGCATCCCGGCCGGGCGTCGTCAACATCGTGACCGGCTACGGCGAGACCGCCGGGCGCCGCGCTCGCCGCGCACCCCGACGTCGACAAGGTCGCGTTCACGGGCTCGACCGAGGTCGGCACGCATCATCATGCGCGCGGCCGCCGGCAACCTGAAGCGCGTCTCGCTCGAGCTCGGCGGCAAGTCGCCGAACATCGTCTTCGCCGACGCCGACCTCGATGCCGCGGCGGCCGGCGCCGCGGCCGCGATCTTCTTCAACCACGGCCAATGCTGCTGCGCCGGGTCGCGGCTCTTCATCGAGTCGAAGGCCTACGACAAGATCATGCCGAAGCTCATCGACTACTCCGAGAAGATCAAGCTCGGACCCGGCATGGATCTCTCGACCGAGATGGGCCCGCTGGTCTCGTCCGAGCAGTACGAGCGCGTGACCGGCTTCCTCGATTCCGGGAAGAAGCGAAGGCGCCAAGGCCGCGTCGGGCGGCGGCCGTCCGAAGAACCTGGCGAAAGGGTACTTCGTCGCAGCCGACCGTCTTCACCGACGTGAAGCCCGACGCCAAGATCCTGCAAGAGGAGATCTTCGGACCGGTCGTCTGCGCGATCCCGTTCAAGGACGTCGACGAGGTCGCGAAGGCCGGCAACGACACGACCTACGGTCTCGCCGCCGCCGTCTGGACGAGCGACATCTCGAAGGCGCACCGTCTCGCCGGAGACGCTCAAGGCCGGGACGGTGTGGATCAACTGCTACAACGTCTTCGACGCCGTCGGCGCCCTTCGGCGGCTACAAGCAGAGCGGCTTCGGCCGCGAGATGGGCAAGGCCGCGCTCGAGCTCTACACGCAGATCAAGACGGTGTGGGTGAACCTCGGCCCGCAGGGCTGAGTCGAGCGACGTCGTCGCAGCAGGGCCGCACGGATCAATCTGGTCCGTGCGGCTTTTTCTGCTAACATCTGCCGTCAACATCCCCGACCGACGACCTGGGTGCGTACAGCGTGGTCGTGCGGTGCCGACTGCGCGGCGATGACACAATGGTCCGGCGGATCGCGTTCGCTGCGCCCGAGCGCTGGCAGGTTGCTGAAAAAGGGCGATCTGCTTCGTTGCTCGGTCGCTCACTTGTGCGGCGTAGCTCCGCTACGCCTCCGCGTTCGCTCGCTCGCGCCTCGCATCTCGACCCTTTTTGAGCAACCTGCCGGCCGTGCCTCGTGCGCATGGTAGGACGTCGCTTCGCTCCGCCCTTCAAATTTAGAAGCTGAGACGCAGATCAAGAAGAGATTGGTGGGGCGGGGCGAAGCGACCGCCTCCGCGCGCACGAGGCAGCCCCGGCAGCTTGCTCAAAAGGGAGATGCAAGGCGCGACTGACTGAACGCGGAGGCGTAGCGGAGCTACGCCGCACAAGTGAAGGAGGAGCAACGCGGCAGATGCCCCTTTTTCAGCAAGCTGCTAGAGGGGACCGATGACCCGCGAGCCGTGGTGGAAGTCGGCGGTCAGTGTACCAGATCTACCCGCGGAGCTTCTGCGACACCGACGGCGACGGGGTCGGCGACCTCGAGGGCATCCGCCGGCGGCTCGATCACCTGGCGTGGCTCGGCGTCGACGCGCTCTGGCTCTCGCCGTTCTATCCGTCGCCGATGCGGGACTGCGGCTACGACGTGTCGGACTACTGCGGCGTCGATCCGCTGCTTCGGCACGCTCGCGGATGTCGACCGCCTGCTCGCCGAGGCGCACGCGCGCGGGCTCCGGGTGCTGCTCGACTGGGTCCCGAACCACACGAGCGACCAGCACCCGTGGTTCGTCGAGTCGCGCGGTCGCGCGCGAACCGCGGCGCGCCGCGACTGGTACGTCTGGCGCGACGGCGCGCCCGATGCGCCCGCCCAACAACTGGCGGGCGGCGCTTCGGCGGCGGCCCGGCGTGGACGTGGGACGCCGCGACGGCGCAGTGGTACCTCCATCTCTTCCTGCCGGCGCAGCCCGATCTCAGCGTGGTGCGAATCCCGCGGTGGCGGACGCGATGCACGACACGCTGCGCTTCTGGCTCGATCGCGGCGTCGACGGCTTTCGCATGGACGTCGTCCACTGCATCGGCAAGGACCCGGCGCTCCCGGACGTCGCCGCCGAGCTCGCGGGCGTCCCGATGGCGCTGCAGCACGACGATCCGCGGACGCACGCGCTCGTGCGCGACCTCCGCGGCGTGCTCGAGGACTACGACGGCGAGCGCATGATGGTCGGCGAGGTGGTGTTGCTCTCGACCGCGCAGGTCGCGCGCTACTACGGCCGCGGCGACGGCTTGCACCTGGCGTTCAATTTCCTGCCGCTCTTCGCGCCGTGGCAGGAGCGCGCGTGGCGCGAGCGTATCGTCGAGATCGAGGACACGCTCGGTCCCCAGGGCGCGTGGCCGACGTGGGTGCTCTCGAACCACGACAACGCGCGGCATCGGACCCGCTACGGCAGCGAGCGCGCGCGCGTGCCGCCGCGGTGCTCCTGCTCACGTTGCGCGGGTACGCCGTTTCTCTATGCGGGCGAGGAGCTCGGCCTCGAGGACGCGCAGGTGACCGGACGCCGAGCGCGTGGACCCCGGCGGGCGCGACGGCTGCCGGGCGCCGATCCCATGGGAGGCGCGTCCCGGTCACGGCTGGGGCGATCGCACGCCGTGGTTGCCGTGGCCGCCGGATGCGTCGAGCCGGAACGCCGAGGTGCTGCGCGCCGACGGCGCATCGATCCTCCATCTGTACCGGCGGCTCTTGGCCGCGCGCCGTGCGTCGCCCGCGCTCCGTCTCGGCACGTGGACGCCGGTCGCGGCGCCGCCCGGCGTCCTCGCCTATCGCCGCGCGTGCGGTGACGATGCGCGCGTGGCGCTCGTCAACTTCGGGGACCAGAGCGCCGACTGTCCGCTCGCGGGCGCATGGCAGGTCGAGGCCGCGAGCGACGGCCACGGCGAAGAGCGTCCCTACGGCGGCCGGCTCGCGCCGGAGCAGGCGCTGCTACTGCGGTGAAGGCACTCTGCAACGCCCGCCGTGGTTGAGTTCTCGGATCGAGCATGCGAGGAAAACGGCATGGGTCGAACGTCGGGGTGGGTTCGGGAGTATCGCTCGCTCGGGTTGCTGTTGGTCCTGGTGGCGGTGCTGACGGCGGCGGTGATCTCGAGTTGCGGGAGCGGCGGGAGCAATGCCGACGGCGGGCTCTGCTCGCAGTGCGGCGACGACCCGGACGGTCCGTGCCACACGTTCGTCAACATCACGCCGGGCGAAAACGGGGTGCACTGCAACAGCGAGGCTCGTCGAGGACCTCAATCCCGACGGCACGTGTCAGGTGTTTTTGAAATGCCGACGGAAGTCGGACAGCGGGCAACAACGCTGTTATCCCGTTGCCCCCGGTCAGGAATCCCGCGGACAAGGACGTCGACTACCAGGTGCGCTGTGACGGCTCGCGGCCCGGCGGAACGCCGATCCCGCAGCCGACAAACGTTACGCCGAGCCCTGCCACGACATCGACGGTGCCGCCCGTCTGTAACAACGGGATCCTCGAGAGCGGCGAGGAGTGCGATGGGAACAATTTCGGCGGCAAAGAGCTGCGCGACGTTCACATGTACCGATCCCTTCGGTGGCAACGGCCTCAGTTGCGATAGCTTCGCGTGCACGATCATCGTTAGTGGATGTATTGGCATCTGCTCCCTAACTCCCTAGGTTGAGGCGCGTACCGACCAATTGCGTTCTAGAGCGGGATGATGCGAACGCGGCGGACGGGCACGACGGTGGTGCTCGTCGTCGCCGCGCTCGCCGTGTCCTGTACGAGAGCCCGGCCTCGTGCCGCGACCGCCTGAGCCCGCGTCGACGCCGCGCCCCAGCTCACCGTGTCGCCGTCGCCTATGCCCACTGTCGATCTCTGTCGCCGCCGTCGTGGACGCGCTCGGACCGCGTGTGCGCGCGCGCTGGGCGCCGCATCTCCGCGCCGCCGGCCTCGCGTATCCTCCGGCCGAGCTCGCGCTCCTCGGGTTCAAGCGCGAGCGGCGGGCTCGAGGTGTGGGGACGCTCCGACGGACCGTGGGCTCGGCTCGACGTGTTGCCCATCCTCGCCGCGAGCGGGAGTGCCGGACCGAAGCTTCGCCAGGGGGATCTGCAGGTTCCCGAAGGGATCTATCGTGTGGTCGCTTTCAACCCGGAGAGCCGCTTCCACCTGTCGATGATGCTCGACTACCCGAACTTCGACGACGTCGCGCTGGCGGAGGTGGAAGGTCGGACCGATCTCGGCGGCGACATCTTCATCCACGGCGGCGACAGGTCGATCGGGTGCCTCGCGATCGGCGACCGCGCCATCGAGGACCTCTTCGTCCTCGTGGCCGATGTCGGCATGGAGCACGTGCAGGTGATCCTCGCCCCGCGGGACCCGCGGAACGGGAGCCGGCTCGCGCCGGTCCCGGGACTCCCGTTCACCGCCGAGCTCTATCGCCGCATCGAAGAGCAGCTCGCGCCTTTCGGCGGCGGCGTCGCGCGCTTCTGATGGCGGAGCTGGCCCGGGCGGCCGACGGATGGTCGGTGCTCGGAGCGCCGGCCGTCCTCCTGCTCGTGCGGTCTGACCGCGCTCTTCCAATACCGAGCCCGGTCGCGTAATCTCGCCGGCTCGAATCACCCACCTTTCGACACGAATAAGGAGATCGTCCCATGCCCGAAGCTTGGATCGTCGCCAACGCTCGTACGCCGCTCGGCAAGTCGTTTCGCGGTGCGCTGAACGCCACGCGACCGGATGTGATGGCCGCGCACGCCATCAAAGGTGCGTTGGCGCAGGTGCCGCAGGTCAAAGCCGCCGGAGATCGAGGACGTCATCTGCGGCTGCGGTGTGCCCGAGGGCCCGCAGGGCACGAACGTCGCCCGCGTCGCGGCGCTGGTCGCCGGGCTTGCCCGAGACCGTCTCGGCGACGACCGTCAATCGCTTCTGCTCGTCGGGGCTGCAGGCGATCGCGATGGCGTCGCACCACATCCTGCACGAAGGCGCGACGGTCGCGATCGGCGCCGGCACCGAGTCGATCTCGATGGTGCAGGGCCAGATGAACATGAACAACCTCGTGAACGCCGAGCTGCACGAGCAGTGGCCGGGCATCTACATGGGCATGGGCATGACCGCCGAGATCGTCGCCGACCGCTACAAGATCTCGCGCGAGGACCAGGACCAGTACGCGCTCAAGAGCCAGCAGCGCGTCGGCAAGGCGCAGCAGTCGGGCATGGTACAAGGACGAGATCGTCCCGATGAAGACCAAGAAGGCGATCAAGGACGCCGGACGGCAACGATGTCGTTCGAGGACGTCACGATCGAGCGCGACGAGTGCAACCGTCCCGACACCACGATCGAAGGCTCTGCGGAAGCTGAAGCCGTCGTTCAAGCGACGACCGGCAGCGTCACCGCCGGCAACGCCTCGCAGCTCTCCGACGGCGCCTCGGCGACCGTCGTCATGTCGAGCGATCGCGCCAAGGAGCTCGGCATCAAGCCGCTCGGCAAGTTCCTCGGCTTCGCCGTCGCCGGCTGCCGTCCGGAGGAGATGGGCATCGGCCCGGTCTTCGCGGTGCCGAAGCTGCTCAAGCGCCACGGCCTCACGATGAAGGACATCGACATCGTCGAGCTCAACGAGGCGTTCGCGTCGCAGCTCCTCTACTGTCAGCGCCAGCTCGAGATCCCCGACGAGAAGCTGAACCCGCTCGGCGGCTCGATCTCGATCGGTCACCCGTACGGCATGACCGGCTCGCGCATGACGGGCCAGCTGCTGCGCGAGCTGAAGCGCCAGGGCAAGCGCCTCGGCATCGTCACGATGTGCGTCGGCGGCGGCATGGGCATGGCCGGCCTCTTCGAAGGCTATTTGACTTTCGGCCCTGTGCGCTTGAGCGAGCGCTGCGCGCTCGCCAATGCTCCGATGGCCCTCGGGCCGGAGTAACCGGGCTCCTCGCTCAAAACGATCATCCGGTCGTACTCACACGCCCGTCGTCTTCGTTGACGACGGGCGTTCGTGTATCAGCGAGATGCATGCCCGAGCCCTCGATCACGCTTGCGTGACGTGTCGCGTGTCTATCGGCGCGGGGCGGACGACGTGCATGCGCTCGAGCACGTGTCGCTCACGATCGACGGCGGGCTGTTCGTCGCGCTCATGGGGCCGTCGGGGTCGGGGAAGTCGACGCTCCTGAACCTGCTCTCCGGGATCGATCGGCCGAGCGGCGGCGAGGTGGTGGTCGCCGGCCGCCGTCTGAACGACCTCTCCGAGGACGAGCTCGCGCGCTGGCGCTCGCGCCACGTCGGGCTGATCTTCCAGTTCTACAACTTGATCCCGGTGCTCTCCGCGCTCGAGAACGTGGAGCTGCCGCTGTTGCTGACGTCGCTCGACCGGCGCGAGCGCCTCGAGCGGGCGCGCATCGCGCTCGACGTGGTCGGGCTCGCCGCGCGGGCCCGCCACGTGCCGAGCGAGCTCTCGGGCGGGGAGCAGCAGCGGGTCGCGATCGCGCGCGCCATCGTCACCGACCCTGACCTCATCATCGCCGACGAGCCGACCGGCGACCTCGATGCCAAGAACGCCGACGACATCCTGCGCATGCTGCTCGAGCTGAGCCACGAGCTGCAGAAGACGGTCGTCATGGTGACGCACGATCGCGCGGGCGAGCGAATGGGTCGACATGGTCTTCCACCTCGAGAAGGGCGTGCTGCGCGAGACGTTCGCGGGCGGTGCGGGGAAGGGGCACGCGGCAGCCGCGTTGGCGCAGCCGGGGCGACCGACGTGAAGTACCTGCCGCTCGTCTTCCGCAACCTCTTGCGCAACAAGCTCCGCACCGCGCTCACCGGCGGTGCGATCGGCCTCGCGATGCTGCTGGTCTGCTTCTTCATGATCATGCCGGGCGGCATCGACCGCCTGCTCTCCGAGATCAGCAGCAACGTGCGGGTCTCGGTGACACAACAAGGGCGGCGTCGTCTACGACATGCCCTACGCCTACGTGCAGCGCGTGCGGAGCATTCCCGGCGTCGCCGCCGTGAACGGCGAGGTGCTGGTTCGGCGGCACCTACGAGGAGGAGGACGATCGTCACGTTCCCGAGCTTCGCGATCGATCCCGGACACGGTCGCCGAGCGTCTGGCCCGACTACGAGCATCGACCCGCTGGCGCTCGAGAAGTTCCGTCGCCAGCGCGACGCCGCGATCGTCGGGCGCGAGACCATGAAGAAGTACCACTGGCGGATCGGCCAGCAGGTGAGCCTGGTGAGCACGGTCTGGCCGGTGACGCTCAGCTTCCGCATCGTCGGCGAGATCCCGAACGACCGCGCGCCGCACTTCTGGATCCAGCGCGAGTACCTGGCGCAGGCGATGCAGGCGCAGGGCCGCGACCTCGACACGGTCGGGCACGATCTGGGTGCGGGTCGCCGATCCGACGCTCGTGCCGAGCGTGATGACCCGCGCCGTCGCGATGTTCCGCAACAGCCCCGCCGAGGTCACCGCCGAGACCGAGAAGTCGTTCTTCGCGAGCTTCTTCGGCTCGCTGCAGTCGTTCGTGCAGATCATCCTGGTCGTGACGGCGCTGGTCGCGCTCTGCGTCCTCTGCATCGCCGCCAACACCGCGAGCATGGCGGTGCGCGAGCGCAGCCGCGAGATCGCCGTCCTGCAGCGCGATCGGGTTCAGTCGCGGCGTCATCTTCGGGACGCTGGTCGCCGAGTCGACGGTGCTCGCGACGCGTCGCCGGCGGCACGGGCGCGCTCCTCACCTACGGCTTCAGCGCGCTGATCCGCACGCGCTCGCGCAGCAACATGCGAACAACGAGCTCGGGCCGCTGACCGGCTTCCTCGTGACGCCCGACGTCGTGGCGCAAGGCATCGCGCTCTCGCATGCTCGTCGGGCTGATCGCGGGCATCGCTCCGGCCTGGGGCGCGGCGCGCCGTCCCGTCGCCGAGACGCTGCGCGAGGTGTTCTGAGCCGAGCGATGAGCCTGCCGATCTCCTACAGCGTCCGGAACGTGCGGGCGCGGCTCCGCCGCACCTCGCTCACGATCGCCGTGATCGCGCTCGCCGTGATCGCGTCGGCCGTGTTCCTGGCGTTGCTGTCGAGCCTGCAGCGAGACGCTGGTGTCGACCGGCTCGCCCGCCAACCTGGTCGTGCTCCGCAAGGGCTCCGGACAACGACGGATCGAGCATGCTCACGCTCGAGGCGTATCAGGCGATCCGCTACCTCGACGGCATCGCCCGCGATGCCGAGGGCAAGCCGGTGGTGTCCCCGGAGATGGTCGTGCAGCCGACGGTCTGGACGACGACGCGGCGTCCGCGAGAACGTGCTCGCCCGCGGCGTCGAGCCGATGGCGTTCCTGGTGCACGACCAGGTCCACGTCGTCGGAGGGCCGCATGTTCCGGCCGAGCAGCGGCGAGATGGTGATCGGACGCGGCACCGTCGGGCGCTATCGGGGCGCGGAGCTCGGCGCGGAGATGCCGTTCGGGCGTCGGCGCTGGCGCGTGGTCGGCATCATGGAGGCGGGGGCTCGTCGTTCGAGAGCGAGGTCTGGGTCGACGCGCGCGAGCTCGCCAACGACGCCAATCGGCCGTTCCCGTACTCGGGCGTGCGGCTCCGGCTCGCGCCGGGCGCCGACCGCGACACGCTGATCGCGCCGCATCGAGGACGACCCGCGCTACGCGCTCGAGGCCAAGTCCGAGATCGACTACTACGCCGAGCAGGCGAAGAGCTCGCGCTCGCTCTATTTCCTGCTGGTGGTGCTGGCGGTGCCCGTCGGCATCGCGGCCGGTCTCGGCGCCGCCAACACGATGTTCGCCGCGGTCCAGGCGCGGACGGTCGAGATCGGCACGCTGCGCGCGCTCGGCTTCTCGCGCGCCACCATCCTGCGCGCGTTTCTGCTGCGAGTCGCTCGGGGTCGCGATGGTGGGCTTCGTGCGTGGGAGCGGTCGGGACGCTCGTGCTCGCGGCGGTGATCGGCGCCGTGCTCGGCGGGATCGGCTTTGCGGCGCAGACGTTCACGACCAACGTCGTGAGCGCTGCGGGTCGGCGCCGGCGACCTCGCGGCGGCGTTCGTCTTCGCGCGCCGCGATCGGCATCGTCGGCGGCTTGCTGCCGGCCTGGCGCGCAGCGCGCCTCCGCCCGGTCGAGGCGCTCCGCAAGGGATGAGAGAGCGAGGAGCACGTGACGAAAGCCGCCGATTTGCGCTCGCTTCGCATCGACCGCACCGACGAGGAGCTCGCGCGCCGCGCGCGCCGGCCGTGGCGCTGGGTCGCGGCGGGCGTCGGCGTCCTCGCTCGTCGCGCGTGGATCGTCGCGCGCGTCGTCTCCCGCGCGTGCCCGAGGTGCAGGTCGCGGCGACGGTCGTGCGCGGCGGCGACGACGCCGGTGCGGGGCGCGGTGCTCGCCGGCACCGGCTACGTCGTGACCGGCGAGAAGTACATCGCGATCGGCGTCCGCGTCGCCGGCCGCATCGAGCGCTACTTCGCCGACGAGGGCCAGTCGGTCCGCAGCCGGCGATCCGCTGGTCGCGATCGACGACCGCGACTACCGCGCCCGCCTCGATCGGGCCGAGGCGCGCGCTCGCGACCGCGCACGCCAACCTGACGCTGCACGCGAGCGAGCTCCGGCGCGCCGAGCGGCTCGCATCGGAGCGGCATCATCGCCGCCCAGGAGCTCGAGCAGAAGCAGAACCAGGAGGCGGTCGACCGCGCCCGCATCGCGCGAGCTCGAGGCCGAGGTCGCGCTCGCGAGGTCGAGCTCGACTACACGGTCCTGCGCGCGCCGCGCGACGGCGTGATCCTCGCCAAGCTGAAGGAGGTCGGCGAGATCGCGGTGCCCGGCGGCTTCGCCGGCTCGGGCGACCTCATCCGCATGGCCAACCTCGACGACATGCGCGCCGAGGTCGACGTCAACGAGTCGGATCTCGACGCGCGTCCACCTCGGCCAGCCGGCCGAGGTGATTCCCGACGCGTATCCCGACGCCAAGCTACGCCGCGACGGTCGTGAAGCTCTACCCGCAGGTGAACCGCCAGAAGGGCACGCTCAAGGTCGAGGTGAAGGTCACCGATGCCGACGCGCGCCTCCTGCCCGACATGAGCGTGCGCGTGAACTTCCTCGCCGAGGCGGCGGCCGCGGCGCCGGGACGCGCCGATCGTGCTCGGTGCCGCGCGGCGCGCTCCGCCGCGACGAGCACGAGAGCTACGTCTGGATCGTCGACGACGAGCGCGTACGGCGCCGGGCGGTCACGCTCGGGCACCGAGCTCGGCGACCAGGTGCAGGTCGCGAGCGGCGCTCGGCGGCGGCGGAGACGCTGGTCGTCGGCGACGCCGCGCGCGCTCAGCGACGGCGCGCAGGTGCGCGTCGCGACGTCGAGCACAGCGTTGCAGGCGCGCACTTGCCAACGCGAAGAAAGCGATCCCATAGCGTCCCGCCGCCATGCGTGGGTCGAAGCAGGAGCGGAGACTCTGCAGGCGCACATCCGCACGCTGATGAACGCGCAGGTCGTCATGGTCGGCCCCGACACCCCGCTGATCGACGTCGCGCGCGAGATCGCCGCGCACGGGATCGGCGCGGTGCCGGTCGTCGACGAGGAGCAGCGCCTCCTCGGCCTCGTCAGCACGAGCGATCTCGTCGGCTTGCTGCACGACGGCCGTCGCCTTCGAGGGCAAGACGGCGCGCGACGCGATGAGCGTCGAGCCGCCCGCGATCGACGAGTTCGCGACCGCCGAGGAAGGCGATCGACGTCGCTGCGCAACGCGCTCATCCGCCATCTGCCGGTGACGCGCGAGGGTCGGCTCGTCGGGCTCGTCACCGCGTCGGATCTGATCCGCCATTTATTGAAGCATCATCCCGCGCCCGAGGTCGCCTGAGCGTGTCGGATCTGATCCGCCATCTATTGAAGCAGCATCCGCGCCCGAAGTCGCCTTGAGCGCGCACGTTTTGCTCGAGTCGACTTGACGCGCGCCGGGCGGCACGGAACAACAGTCCGATGATGCGTACTCGTCGTCGTGCTCGCCCTCGTGCTGTCGTGGCCGCGTCCGCCGCGGCACAGACCCCGACCGCCACGCCCACGCCTGGCAACCTCGTGAGCATCTCGCTCGCGCCCGACGAGGCCAAGAACAAGACTGATCTCGGTCGGCGAGTTCGCCAACTTCACGGCGACCGGTCACTACGACAACGACGTCGACGAAGAACCTGACGCAGAAGGTGGACTACACGTCGAGCGATCCGACGGTCGCCGAAGCGCCGAACGCGGACGGCAACAAGGGCAAGGTGAACGGCCTGCAAGCCCGGCGTCGTGACGATCATCGCCACCGATCCGGCTGACGCGACATCAGCTCAACGACCCGGAGGCGTGAACGGCATGCTCACGTGCAGGGCGCGCTCGTAAGCATCGTGCTGAAGCCGCTCGACAAGAACGCGGCGGTCGGCGACTCGTCAACTACACCGCGACCGGGACGTCTGAGCGACGGCAACACACGAAGAACCTGACGCAGAAGGTGGTGTACGCGTCGAGCGACACCGAGCGTCGCGGTTTGTCCGAACGCCGAGGGCAACAAGAGCGCGGTGCAGGCCGTCGGGCGTCGGCGTCGCCATCATCAGCGCGACCGATCCCGTGACCAACATCTCGACCGAGGCCGCCGGGAGCGGCACGCTGACCGTGCGAGTGCCAGACCGGAACCGACGTCGACCGGCCGCACGCCGACCCCGACGCCGCGGCGAGCGCCGACCATGTGCGGCGACCCGGATGCCTCGGGCGCGGTGACGGTGACCGACGGCGTGCAGGTCTCTGTCGAGGCCGAGCCGGCCTCACGAGCATGAACCGATCGATCTGCGACGTCGACGGCAGCGGGATCATCACGGTGACCGACGGCGTGCTGGTGCTGCGGGCGGCCGCGGGTCTCCGCAGACCGAGCTCAGCTGCCCGTAGTCCCGCACGGCGGCGGAGCAGCCCGCGCTCGTTGCAGGCGTTGCCAGTCTCGCAATCACGCCCGAACGGCGCATCGCTCTCGGTCGAGAAACGTGCGTGCGTCGATGGTTATGCGAGGCTTGGTGGCAACACCTTTGCACGTCAGGCTGCTGCTACCCCGCGGAGACCACCCTCGAGCATGTCGACGTTTTCCTCCTCCTGCACCCGCCTGGTGCATGCCGCTCGCTGTCGCCCTGACGCTCGTCGTCGGCGCAGCGCTCGTTAGCGCGCCGGCCGCCGACCCGAGACTGCGGCGCGCGCACCGCGACGCCCGTCCCGACGGTGACCGCAACGCCGGCTCTGGTGCGAGGTCGCCGTGTCGCCGCGCGCTCCCCAGAAGCGAGGTCGGTCAGTTCCAGAACTTCTCGGTGACCGGCTTCTTCTCCGACGCAGCTCGTCGAAGAACTTCACGTCGAGGTCGTCTACCACTCGAGCAACCTGAGCGTGGTCTTCCGCCGAACGCGCCGGACAACCCCGGCAAGGTCGAGGCGGTCGGGACCGGCACTGGCGATCATCTCGGTGACGGGCCCGGGACCGGCGTCAGCTCCGGACACTGACCGGCGATAGCGCGGAGATGCAGGTCGTCGCGGCGCCGACGCCCACACCAAGCCGACCGCACCGACGGCGACGCGGACGTTCACGCCGCAACCGACGGCGACAGCCACGCCGGTCCTGACGCAACTCCTGATCACGCCGCTCGAGGCCAAGCCGCAACGTCGGCCAGCCGCCAGAATTTCTCCGTGAAGGACATCTGCTCGAACGGCGACGAAGCGAACCCAACGCAGTCGGCGGACCTACGTCAGCAGCAACCCCAACGTCGTGCAGTGCCCGGAGCGGCACCACCACCAACAAGGGCGCGACGCTCGCCGTCGGCGCGTTGTGGCGGCGATCTCGGCCACCATTCGGCGAAAAAATCTGACGACCAACGATGGCGGCGACGCCAGTTCCTGGTCGTGATCCCGCGACCCGACGTGACCAGCACCGGGTCGGCTCCAACCGCCGCATTCGCCGCGTGCCGCCGACTTCAGCCGCAACGCCAGTCGGTGTCAGTCGCGCTCGCCACGTGTCGGCGCAGAATCAAAGGACGTTCCAGAACCATGAACGCGTCTCCAGCCCCGAAAATTGTGTGTGCGGCGGTGCATGCAGCTCGAGCAATCGAGCGTCGCGACTGATGCAGAGCCGGGGTTTGCAGCGGCGAAGGCACCGCCATCTCCGCTGTCGACGACGAGACCGGGATCGGCGCCACCATCACCCAACTCTGACGTATCTTCCTCGCGGCACGACGTAAGCCCAGTTCACCCGGCATCACGCCGACCGCACGCGCACCCCCGACCCCAGCCGCGGCCCATTCTGATGGGGCTCGTGATCGCCGACGACGTCGGCCAGGCAGACCAGGCACCGCCGTCATGGCGTGGCTACTCGAACGGGCAGAAGAACGTCGCAGAAGAGGTCGACATCTCGAGCGTTAGCCATCGCGCAGACCGGCACCGATCAGCGAACAACAAAACAGGTGCTGGCGAAATCACGCTCCGGGCGTCGCTCATCAGGCGCGAAAGATGCCTGGCGACCGGCGTCATGACCATCCTCGACAGGCGCCATGCCGTCACCGGGGCACCGACGCCGGCATCAACCAGGCGTACTCGACAGTCGACCGGGACGCGCCGCATAAATCGCCGGTGATCAGCCCGGCTGCCGGTGCTCGTGAAGATCGAGCTCAAGCCGAAGACGGCGTCGGGGCGCAGAATTTCACCGCGATGGGCGCCTTCTCGGACGGCAACACACGGCGTGACCGGGTCAGCATGGCGTCGAGCAGTCGAGCATCGCCGAGCGCCGAACAAACAGGTCGATCGTCCCGAAGAGGTCGACGCCATCCACCATCTGCTCCGATCTGATCTACCGGCGTGGCCTCTGAGTCGAACAACGACGCGACCTTCACCGTGGTGCAGGGGAGTGGCTCGCCTCACCGTGCCGTGGTGCAGGGGTAGCTCGCGCAGTCACGCCGCGTCCACCCCAGGCTCCCGGACGAGACCGGCGGCAATCCCGACCACTTACATCCAGCGCGAAGATCGGCGGAGGCGCGCCAGCTGTCGAGAAGAAGCTCAAAGACGCTCGAAGTGCGGCGGCGCGCGCACTCGTCTGCATGCCAGCTGTTAGCGATCCAGATGTCTCCCCGCGGCTGCGCTGTTACCCGACGATCCTCAGCAAGCTGCCGATGCGGAAGCAAAGCTGATCGCCGCCGTGATCAAACGCTGCGCCAGGCAACACGGCAACGTCCTCGACGACGGGCTCGCGTGCAGGCATTCCTCCGCCAACAGCACAAGCGCTGCGTTTCGGTCACGCTCTGGCGAAGATCTCACGGCGTCGCCCAGTGCTGGCGGCGCAGCGCGATGTCAATGCCGGCTCTTCGCCAGCGCCCGCGCGCGGCAGCTCTCCGGCGCACCGACGGCGCCGCGATGGGCGCCTGCAGGGCTCGGCAACAGCGGAGTCTCGGCGTCGGCGATCCCAGGCTCCGGCAGGCGCGCTCGGGCTGCGTGCCGTTGGTGCGGCAGGAGAGTCTCGCCAGCGCAAACTCGCGTCCATCGGCGCTGCATCGACGGCGTCTTCGCGTCACGTCGAGGCGGCGGACAGCGACCGCCATTATTAACACCTCGCGAAGGCGACGCAGAAGTGCGAAACGCGGGTTCGCCGCACGTGCCTTTATAGGTCCGGCTCAGCTCACCGTGGCGACCGTGGCGCTGCAATATCGACCAGCGTCTTGAGCGGGCCGCCGGCGAGATCTCGATGCCGTCGCCGGCCTGCGAGCTACATTCCCGACCGATGGCGGCGCTCGCCGGACCGTCGCCGTCATCGTCCGCCAGCACGATGAGCAATATCATCGCTTCGAGTCGCCGCGGGAGGCCATGCTGGAACCGGACGCTCGTCCTCCGTAGCGCCGTCGCAGTGCGACCTGCCGCGGGAGGTCTTGCGGCCATCAGGGCGGTAACGACGGAAGGCGGGCGATGCCCAGGCGCCGCCGTCGGCGGCAGTCTGACCGAGCGTCGGCGCGAGCGTCGTGCCGTGAGTCCCAGCGTTGGCGAATGCGATCGCTGGCGCGACCGAGCCCACGAAGTCGACGGATCGGCGTGAGACGATCAGGATAGGTCGCCGCCGGCCTCGAGATCGGCGCTCGCGGCGGTATTGATGCGAGCCAGGACCACCGCACATCGTGCGCGTCGCGGCGAGCCGGCGGGCTCGCGAGCACCGACCACGTTCACTGGGCGCTCGCGGCCGGAGTCGGCCGCCATGACGAGCGCGACGGCTCCCAGCAGCACAGGATGGCGACGACGGTACTAGGCCCGGCGGTTACGCGGCACGACGTCTCTCCCTCTGAGGTCACACGAGCGGGCGCCCGAGCGTTCGCCGCGGCGCTCGCCACGGCGCGCAACTTCGGGCTTGCCATTCCGGCCTCTACGATCGCATGGTTCGAGCGACGCTCGGGGGTATGCTCTCCGTCAGCAGTCGGGACCGTGCCGTGGTCCGAGGTCCACCTCGAGTCGTCGGGAAAGCCATGAAGTCTCGCCTTGCCGTGCTCGCCCACAGGGGTCGCGCGTGTGCCGCGCTCGAAGCGGTGTACTGCGGATCTCGCTCGCGGTTGCGGTGCTCATGCTGGTCGTACCGGCGCGACCAGCCGGCGCCGAGCCGGACAGTTGCAAGCGCGAGATCGCCGCGGGCCGACTCTCGGTTCAGCCGCGCCAAGATGAAGTTGCTGCGAAGTGCTACGGCGACGTCGTCGCCGGCAAGACCTGAGGTCCGTGCCCCGACCAGGGGACCGCGTTCCGGATCTTCAGCGCGCGCCAAGCTGCAGAGCTCGATCGCGAAGCGCCCTGCGGCGGTCTCGACCAGACCTGCAGGCGTCACGGAGGACAGCGGATTCGCTCGAGTCGATCAACTGGGACATCGGCAATGTGTCCGAACTTCGAAGCGGATCCTGCACCAACAGCATCGTTCACTGTCGCCACATCTCGGATTGCCTTCTGCATCAGCGACGCCGCGATCGATCAAGCGGTCGCTTCCCTCATCTACTGGCGGGTTCGATCCCAGCAGCGGACAGCCTGACTCTGCGTGCCAGGTCGGGCTCGGCGGGAAGCGAGCAAGGTTCTTCCAGGCGAAGGGCAAGATCCTCGGGAAGTGTGAGGACCTGGTGCTGAAGGGGTCGATCACGGTACCATGCCCGGACGAGCGTGCCGAGCTCGCGATCGACGCAAGGGCGAAGGGCGATCCGCGAAGATGTGCGAGGGCGTGTGGCGGTCCCGACCGTGTCTGCGGCACGGACGACGACCCGCGGCATCGCCAGCATCGGCTTCATCGATGAGTGCCCGCCGTCGATCCGCCGGGCCTGGCGGCACCGTGCGGTGGGTCGATCTCGTCGGTCGAGGACATGATCAAGTGCGTGATTGCGTCACGAGCTTCACGGCCGATGGCCGCGGCGGTGCGCCGGCGGCGTGATACCCGCACCGAGTGCAACGTCGACCTCCCGACGCCGATCCCGACCCTGACGGCCGCCCCAACTACTGACGGCGACGCGGACGCTACCGCGACGCCGGAGCCGACGATCACCGCGACGGCGACGCCGACGCTCGAGCGCGACGCCGACAACAGCAGGCCTGATTACCCCGACAACGAGCACGGACGACGGCGATCACGCCAGGCCACGACCAGTTCCGGACTGGAGCCACGCCACGGAGCCAGCCACGGAGACCCAAGCGCGGACCGACGCCAACGCGGACCAGAAATGCGCCGACTGTAAACCGCGACATCAACGCGGACCGCGACGCCAACGCGCGAACCGCGACGCCGACACTCGACCGCGACGCCGACGGCGACGGAAACTGCCGAGCCGACCGGACTCGACCCCGACCGACGGGCCCTCGACAGACTCGACGCCGACCGACGATCCGACGCCGACCGGGTTGGCGACTACGAGAAGATCCGAGCGCTAGAAGCCGGCCGCGTATCGTGGCTCGGTCAGAGGGAGATCGCCAGCCTCCCAGCTGGGCGGGCTCCCCGTTCGGGTCGGAAGATTTCCTGATCGCGCTGCTGCTCTGCTCCGCCGAGAATCAGGCGTATATGTTGGGGCGCAGCCGCCGGAATTTCCTCGCGTCGCTACGCGTTGTCGTCGTGATCGAACGGTCCCCATGGCCGTTCTAACGTCCGCGGAACGTGAGAAGAACCGCATTTTGCCGTCGCCCCTTCGACGGAACCGTCGTTCGTCACACAAACAGTGCCTCGCTCGGTAACGGTGCCGCTGCCGTTGCATTACCGTGCCCCCGGCCGCCGCGGGCGGTGAGCCACCAAGCGCGAGATCGCGCTGCGGCACTCTGCGCCAAACTGAGCGCGCTTGCAAATGCGGGGACGCCTGGTCACCGGCAAGGCCCGGACCGTGTCCGGACGCTAAAACTACCGCCATCAGCGACCGGCACCCAGCTGCAGGCCGCGATCGCGAAGCACTGCGGCAGCCCCAGTGAACTGCGCGACCACAGCAGCACGACGGCCTCGCCTCGATCGTTGCTCGGCACCTGTCTACAACATCGGGCGGCAGCTGCCAACGCGCTCCCCACTGCGGCGGCGTACACGCAGGTCGAGCCATCGTGGCTCAACGCCGATCCAGCGAGCGACCTCTGCAGGCGCGTGCCGAGCTCCCGACACCGCCGTGAAGAAATGTCAGCGCGCCATCGGCAAGGAGAGCGTCAGGATCTTCGACGCCGCGCGGAAGGCGCTCTTGTCACGGACGCGGCGCTGGCGAACAGGTCATGCCCGGCGCGGGTCAGCATCGCCAGCCGAAGGCCGAAGGTCGAAAATCTGCGCGCCTGCGTGGGCCGGTCAAGGCGGTCCGACGATCCACGAGGGCGCAGATCGGCCGTCGCCGGTGTCGAGCGTCGACCGCCCGGCAGCGTGCGGCGGCCCCGGTCGCGTTGAACGTCGTCGCCTGCGTCGACTGCGTATTGAGTTCAGAGGCCGACTGCGTGAGCCGGGCGCGCATTATCTCGGTGCCGGCGGCGCGAACCAGACCAAACGCCGACCGGACCGCGACGAGGACCCGACCGCGACGACGACGCCGCCGGCGTCCGCGGGATTCTGCCACCACCTGTTACGGGCTGCGACAACAACACCACCCATCAGCCGGGCGAGGACTGCGACGGCGGCGACGACGCGATGTGCCCGACGCTCTGCCAACCCGGTGCACCTGTGGCGCGCAGCCACCGTTGCCGGGCCCGTCGGTCGCGTTGCGCTCGCGGCGTCCGCAGCATCGATCAGCGCACCGGTTGGACGGGCGTGTCGCCCTCTCCCAGCCGACGACGCGCCGACATGGCGCGTAGCTCTCGGCTGCGGCACCAATCTCAGCTCCCGACCTGCGGCCAGTCAACGTCCAGCGGTCGATCAATCACCAGGGCCGGACAACAACTGCTGCGTCGACGCGACGACACGGACGCGAGCACGCTCACGAGCTGCGATCCGGAAGCGCCGGCGTGTGGTGGCGGCAGATCTGTAAGTGCTTCTGGATACTTGCGCTGCCGCTCTCCTCGGGCGGCGTGCCCGTCTGCGTCGTGAACCACTTCAACGGCACGTTCACCGGGATTTCAGCATCGCCAACTTGCGAGGACAGCGCCGGAAGAGGCGCCTCGGAAGTGCACCTGACGTCGAGCGTACAACGGCATCAGCGCCACTGGCCCGTGTCCCCGTTGCGGGGGACGCCACCCGCGCGTGACGGCTCGCGCAAGGGCGTTGATCGGCGGACCGCGTGACATGCCGTGCGACAGCGCGGGCATCCGTTGGCGCGGTTGACCGGCTGACTGCCCGCCGCGGGTGTGGCGTCGAACGTGACGACCTCAACAGTCAACTTCAAACCAGCGCGGCCAGCACGTCGACCTCGGCACCAATCGTCGTTGCACGGCTGGAGGCCCGGCGGCTGTACGCAATGCCACCACGTGCGCCGCCGACCGTACGCCTGTAACGCCGATTGTCCGGGAGCCTGGGGTGCGGCGGGAAGCTTGCTGTCTCGGTGGCCCGACCATCGGCACCCGTGCTGCGAGCCGTAGTGTCCGGGCAGCGCCGCGCCAGCGCCCACGAGCCGACTCCTGCATGGACCGTGCGCTCCCAATCCAGCGTCTGGATCGAGCAATCCGAGGCAGGGCGGCCGTCGGACTCGTGCGCAGCCTCCGAGCCCTATGGCAATACGTAAGC
>ERZ1370068.7603-contig-6510_pt1 | contig 63105 bp, 112 predicted proteins | sample MGYA00561227_ERZ1370068 | MGnify/ENA primary metagenome ERZ1370068 (study PRJEB38410, sample SAMEA6850437) | metagenome | study: Metagenomic assessment of the ecological functions of the soil: analysis of the soil microbiota associated with the...
CGCTTTTTCTTCACGCATTGCTCAAATGCGAGCTGACGATCATCCCGGTATCAACCCTGAGAAGTAGCCGATCGGCTTCTTGTCGTGCCCGCCACTTCTGCAGCGCGGGGAGCTTGCCAAACTCTTGATAGAGCTTGCTCGCTTCCGCACAAATTTTGCCGACGTAAGCGTGCTAGGTTCGCATTTCGTAGAGGGGCCATCTATGCCGCTCTCCTGCTGCGCAACGATCGCCCGGCGTCGCCCACAGCGAGCGCAAGGCCGGGAGCGGCAGCGCTGCTTCATATGTGCTGCTCGAGAACATCCTCTGGCGACCAGCGCGCCGGACATCGCCACGGGCCAGCCGCCATAGAAGGCCAGGTGAGTGATCAGTTCGCCGATTTCATCCGGCGTCACGCCGTTGTTGAGGGCGCGCTCGAGATGCCCTTTGAGCTGCTCGGTACGGTTCAGTGCGACCAGCGCCGCGCAGGTAATAAGGCTGCGGTCGCGCTTGAGAGATGCGGGCGCTCCCACACGTCGCCAAACAAGACCTTTCTCGCAGTAGGTCGATGAGCTTTAGGGCACCACCAGCGCGCACCGTGATCGCGGAGCGCGCGGAGGGCGGAGTCGGTTTGACGGTCATGAATGACCTTCTCGAGTTTCGGCTGAAGACTGACTCATGGTGATGTGGACCGCCGCGGAGCGACGCCAGGCCACCGCGCGCGGCGCCGCCACCGACAGCTTAGTTGATCGCGGGCAAGCCGAGCATCGTCCCGGGTGGCGACGCAATCGCCAGACTACCAGCCACGTCCCCCTGGTGTTGGGGCGCTTCTGCGCCATGACTGAGCGGCGATGCATTGGCGCCGCGAGGTGGGACACAATGGCGAAGTGGTCCGAGACCTGACATGGCTGGATGGTGACTGGCAGGAAGGCAACGCGTTCTCGTGGCCGGGCCGCGGACGCACGCCTTCTGGCTCGGCTCCTCCGTTTTCGATGGGCGCGCGCCGTTCGAGGGAGTGACGCCCGACCTCGATCGCCATTGCGAGCGCTCTCAACGCCCGGCCAGTGCGCCGGTCACAACCGACGCAGTCGGTGGAGAGCGATCGTCAGTCTCGGCTCGAGCGATGGCATGCAGGCCGTTTCCACTCGAAAGAGGCCGTCTACATCCGGCCAATGTATTGGGCGGAGGATGGCAGGCGTCGGCGGCTCTTCCGTGCCGCCGAATCCGGAGACAACGCGCTTCTGCTGTGTCTCTACATTTCCCATGAACTCCTCCAAGAGGGTTCTCGATCACACTCGCCGTTTCGCCGGCCGTCAATGGAAAGCATGCCGACCGATGCCAAGGCCGGTTGCCTCTATCCCAACAACGCGCGCTGCGTGATGGAAGCGAAGTCTCGAGGCTTCGATAACGCGCTCTGTGCTCGACATGCTGGGCAACGTCGCGGAGGCAGGTACGTCGAACTTGTTTATGGCCAAGAACGGCGTGGTCAAGACCCCGGCTTTGAACGGCACGTTTCTGGCCGGCATCACACCGCGCCGCCGCACGATCGAGTTGTCTGCGCGGGGCCGGCATCGAGGTCCAGGAGACCACGCTGAAAGTTGCCGACTTCATGGACGCAGACGAGATCTTCTCGACCGGGAACAACTCAAGGTGGTGGGTGATCAATACGGATAGAGAGCCGCGAGCTGCAGCCAGGGCCCATGATGCTAAAGGCACGCAAGCTCTATTGGGATTGGGCCCATTCCGGGGCCTTAGCCTGGGCGGAGAACGGGCGGTGGCTGGGCTCGCGACCGCTTTCGAGCGCGTGTCAGCGCGTTCAGCGTTCCGATCCGGCCTTCCTAAGCCAAGCGGGGAGCTGGTCCGAGGGGCGGCGCGTGTGCAGCGGGGCAGGGGCGCCGCCAGGCGGTCCACATTGCATTCGCCTCGCCGCTGTGAGCGGGTCGCGCACATGAAAAACTGTTAGCCGTGCGCCGGGTTCGACGTCGCCGCGGTGCAGATCCAATGTTGAGGGGACGCAGTGATGAGGTTGAAGGGAAAGGTCGCGCTAGTGACCGGAGCCGGTCGTGGCTTGGGCGCGGCGATCGCCAAGCGGTTTGCCGGCGAAGGCGCTTCGTTGATGTCGCGCGGATCGGGATGGCGCTCGCGCGGCAAGCTACGGCGTTGGCCATCACTAAGTCCGGCGGCTCGGCCGAGGCGGTGCTGGCCGACGTGCGGATCCTGCGCAAGTGCGATGGCCTAGGTGATAGAGACGGTGCGGCGCTTCGGCCGCATCGACATTGCCGTTAACAATGCCGGCATGTCGCGCTCCACAGGCTGGCCCTCGATACCAGCCTCGAGGATTGGGAGCGCGTCCTGCGCATCAATCTCACCGGCTCGTTCTCTGACTGCACAGGCCGCGGCCCGGCGCATGGTCGAGCAAGGCGGCGGTCGCATCATTCAGATCGGCTCGATTTCGGGGCAGCGCGGCAACATGGGCGGGATCGCCTATGGGGCCTCGAAGGCGGCGGTCATGCATATTTGCAAGGTCCTCGCCGTCGAGCTTTCGGCTCAGGGCGTGATGGTCAACGCGATTGCTCCCGGTCCAATTGAGACCGGGCTCAGTAGGCACGGGCCGACACGAAAGCAGGCATATCTCGATCGCATTCCCACGCACTCTTACGGTACTGTCGAGGCCGTGGCCAGCGCCGCACTCTATCTTGCCTCCGATGAATGCGATTGGGTGACGGGGCAAATCTTGAACGTCGACGGCGGCTACGGTGCGTGCCGGTGCTTGCCTATGATCCCGCCGAGATTCGTTGAGGCCCTGAACGCAAATGGATTTCACACCAACTTCCCACAGTCACTCAGAACTGGCGACTCAGCAAGCCCGCTGCCTCGGGTCGACGCGTGGCGTGGTGGTTTCGCAATGCAGGAACGCCTCCGAGGCGCGGCGTGGCGGTGCTCGATGCCGGCGGCAATGCCATCGATGCTGGCGGTCGCCACCGCGCTGGCGCTGGGCGCGGTGGAGCCGTGGAATTCGGGGCTCGGGGGCGTCGGTCACGCGGTGGTTCACCGCGCCGGGCAGGCGCGCGCCGACATCAGTCGATTTCGGGCCGACCGCGCCGGCGGCGCTCGATCCAAGCGCTTCAACCTTGACCGGTAGAATAGCCGCCGACTTGTTCGCCTGGCCGGAGGTCGAGGGCGATGCCAACATCCATGGGCCGCTGTCCTTCGTGATCCCTCGGCGGCGGCCGGGCTGGCGGAAATGCACGGCCGCTGGGGGCGCTTGCCGCTCGCCGAAATCGCGGCGCCAAGCGTGGCGCTGGCCAGAGCGTGGGCTACCGCAGGACTGGTACACGACGCTGAAGGTCGCAGTCTTCGGCGCTGAGTGCTGCGGAACTATCCCGAAAGTGCGCGCATCTACCTGCAGCGATGGGCTGCCGCCGGTACCGCCCTATCAAGGTGCATTGAGCTACTTTCGCCTGGGCAAGCTGAGCGAGACCCTCGACCGCTTGGCGCGCGCGGGATGGTGCGATTTCTATCGAGGCGAGATCGCCTCGACGCATCGTCGCCGATTCAGCGCCCATGGGCGGCGTGCTGTCGGCAGACGACCTGCGTCAAGTGCAAAGCGCGCGTACTCTCCCGGCTGGTCGAGATGCCGTGGCGCAACGCATACGCTGCAAACAACCGGCCCGCTCACCGCCGCGCCGACCGCGCAGCCGATGTGTTGCGGCAGATGGCAGATGCAGCATCGCCGGCCCCGACCCGACGCCCAATGGTACGTGGCGCTCGCCCGCGCGCTCTGAAGGGCCTACGCGCGACGGCTCGCAACGCTCGGGCGATGCCGAACCGCAGGCGGCGGAGAGCTGCACCACGCATATCTCGGCGAGCTGCGATGAGGAAGGGACCATGGTGGCGATAACGACGACGCTGCTCTCCTCCGATGGGAAGCCGCGTGGTGCTGCCGAGCACCGGCATCCTCATGAACAACGGAGTGATGTGGTTCGACCCGCGTCCAGGCCAGCCAAACTCGATTGCGCCGGGCAAGAGGCCGCTCACCAACATGTTTCCGGTCATTCTGCGCCGACGGCGACAAGCCGTGGATCGTAGGCGGGTGCATCCGGCGGGCGGCGCATCATGGCCGCGGTGCTGCAGCTCGTGTCGTTCGTCGCCGATTTCGGCATGACGCCGGAGGCCGCAGCGCATCAGCCGCGCATCGACGTATCCGGCCCCGACAAGGTGACGGCGGACGCTCGGCTCGCGCCCGACATCCTGCGCGCCTTGCTCAGCCGACGGTCCAACGGAGATTGTCGAGCACGGCGTGCTGCCGATCAACTTCGCCTGCCCCAGTTTGCTGATTCGAGCAGAGCGGCGCGCGCGTCGGCATCAGCGATGCCGCTTCGCCGTGGTCTGCGGCATTGGCGCAGGCCTGCAGTGTCTCCCTATGCCGGGCAAGCGACCGGGCCCCCTGTGCCGGCGCGTTTGCCAGATTGGGCGAGGGGCGGGTTTACTCCTGGCAGCGCCAGCCCAAGCCCGCACCGTTGGCCAAGGGCCTTCCGACATTGGTGATCGCGCGGCGCGCATCTCAAAAAGGACACTTCGCCGCGCACCCGATCGGCTGGCCCTAGCGGAAGCGACGATTGTGACGTGCCGGGTTGCTTGCCCGCTTCATAAAGGCAATAAGATGGTTTTGCCCTTGTCGATCCCTCGGGGCCAAGCGCGGCGCCAGTCAACAAAGACCAGCGAACCGCTGACCAGAACGGAAAGCCAACGCCCTCCCAGCATTTTGACGTCCTGATCGTCGGCGCCAGGTATTCTCGGGAATCGGCGCGGCGCCTCATCACCAGCAAACAATGTCCGGACACAATCCTTCGTTGTGCTCGAGATGCAGGAGAGCTTCGGTGGTACCTGGTGGACGTTCATCGCTATCCCGGCATCCGCTCCGACAGCGACCTGCACACGTTCGGCTATCGCTTCAAGCCGTGGCGAGGCCCACCGGATCGCTACCGGCAGAGCCGAGATCCTAGCCTACGTGGGCGAGGTGATCGAGGAGAACCGACCTGGCGCGCCACATCCGTTACGGCACAAGATCCTGTCGGCGCGCTGGCTGAGCGAAAGTCCAGCGGTGGACCATTGAGGCCAGTGCGGTACCGACACGGGTGAGCACCTCTACCGCTTCACGCGCGAACTTCCTGTGGATGCGCCAGGCTACTACCGGCACTTCCAAGGCTACATGCCGGCATGGCCAGCGGCACGGCGACCTTCGCGGGCGCGCTGGTCGCATCCGAGACTTGGCCCGAGCAGCTAAATCTTGCGGGCAAGAAGGCGGGGTCGCGATCGGGCTCGGCGCTACTGCAGCCGCGACCATCATTCCGGCCATTGCGATGATTGTGCGCACACGTGACGATGCTGCAGCGCTCGCCGACTGACTGTATCTCCGTGCCGGCCGCAACGTCATCGATCTCGCCGGAGACGCTGCGCAACTGCATGTGCGATGAGGCGCTGGATCCATGAAATCGTGCGTCGCAAGATCCTCTGTGATCAAGCGACGTTCACGCGCCGCTGCGTTGAGGAACCCGACGTCGTCAGCAAGGAATTGATTGGCGTTATTCGCAACCTCCTTGGCCCCGACTACGACGTCGAGACGCACTTCACGCCGAGCTACCGTCCCTGGCGACAACGCATCGCCTTCGTTCCCGATGCCGACCTGTTCAGTGCATCGCCGGCGGCAAGGCGATCGGTGGAAACCAACGAGATCGAACGGTTCAACGCCACGGGTATCCTCCTCAGATCCGGAAAGCAACTCGACGCCGACATTATCATTGCGGCGACGGGCTTCAACATCAGCGTGCTCGGCGACATCGACTTCGTCATCGATGGCGAAGCCACTAGCAATTTGCCGATACGGTCACCTACCGGGGAATGATGTTTCACCGGCATTCCCAACCTGCCTGGGTAGTTCGGTTACTTCCGGGCCAGCTGGACCCTGCGCTCCGACCTGGTTGCAGATCTTCGTCTGTAAGCTTGCTCAAGCACATGGATGCGACGGGTGCCAAGAAGGTGACGGTTGCCTTGCGCCCGAGGATCAGGGCATGCCCTTGCTGCCTGGATCGATCTCCAGGAATTTCAATCCGGGTTACATCACGCGTTCCATGCATCTTCTACCCAAGCGTGGTGACAAGTCGGACTGGCAGCACAACCAGGACTATTGGAGCGAGAGAGGACCAGTTCCCCGCCATCGATCTGCGCGATCGGGCGTTCGTCTACGGCTGAAAACGTTAGCATGCGGGCGCGCCGCAGCGGCCCCTCAATTCCGGGTGATGGCTGCCTCGGCAACCGAGCCTGAACGCAGCCGACAGCGAGGAAGAGCGAGAGTTGAAGCAGTGGGGTGAGTTTCAGGGACGCATCGAGGATGGCCGGCTGCTTGCAGGCCGAGGCCTCTATGTCGCCGACATCGCTGTTGACGGCTTGACGCACGCCGTCGTCGTGCGCGCGCAGGTGGCGAGCGCCAGCGTTACCGCGATCGACATCGAGGCGGCGCTGGCGGCGCCGGTGTGCTTGCCGTCTATACGGCCAAGATTTGGCGGCCGACGGGCTGCCCGACTTCCCCTGTGGCGTAAATTTGCCGCGCGCGGACGGCACGGGAAGGCACATCAGGCCCAACGTCCGATCCTCGTTCGCGACCGCATTCGTGCGGTCGGCGAGCCGGTTGCGTTCGTGGTCGCCGAGACGTTGGAAGCCGCAACGGCGGCGGCGGAGCTTCGTCGTGATCGAGACGCAGGATCGTCGCGCTATCGCAAGCTCTAGCGGATGCGCGCGCGAGAGCCGCAGCGGCGAGTCTGGGGACGAGGTCCCCGACAATATCGCCTTCGTCTGGCAGCGGGGCAGTGCGGCCGACGCCATCGGGCAAGCGTCGCACGTCGCGCAGCTTTCTCTCGCAGATCTGCGTGGTTGCCGCGCTCCCGCTCGAGCCCAGGGGCGCGCTTGGTCGGCTCGACGGGGCCGGCCGTCTCGTGCTCTATGCCTCCACGCAAAGTCCGCATATTTTGCGGCATGCCTCGCCAATCTGCCTGAAGCTGCCGGCCGACCGCATTCGCGTCATCGCCAAGGATGTCGGCGGCTCGTTCGGTATGAAGAGCGGTGCCTCACCCCGAGGATGTGCTCGTGCTCTATGCCGCCCGCAAACTTAGGCGCCCAGTGTGCTGGATTTCAGAGCGCCGCGAAAGCTTCCTCGCCGATGACCATGGCCGGGACATTTCTTCGACGCCGAAGTCGGGCCTCGATCTGCGACGGCCGGTTCTTGGCGTTGAAGGTCGATTTCACGGTCAACGTCAGGCTTGCTATCTCTCTCGGGCCGCTCGCTGTTCCTGCTCAACAATCATCGGCGGCATCGCCGGCGTCTATCGGATTGCCAACATCGAAGCCAGCATCACGGGTATGTTTACTAACACGATGACCAATGCACCTTATCGCGGTGTCCGGGCCAGCTGGAGGCGACCTGCGTCGATCAGAGCGACTTGATCTGACATCGCCGCGCGCGATCTCCGGGCTGGATCCCTTCGAGTTGCGCCTGCGCAACTTGAATGCCGCGCCGTCCGCTATGCCCCACGACACGGGGTTCTGTCCGTTCAAGTGACGATTGCGGCGAGTTCGAGGGCAACATGACTGGCGCCGCCGCCAAACTTGCCCGATCGCGCGGGTTTCTGTGGGGCGTCGGGAGCAGTCCCGCGAGCCGTAGCCCTGCTGCGTGGGCTTGGTATGGCGAACCCGATCGAGGTTGCCGCCACTGGCCCCTTCAGCAGGCCACGCAAGGACCTTGCGCAAGCTCACGATCGATGCCGACGGCATCGGTCACTCTCCACGTGGCCTCGATGTCCGACGCGGACGGGGTATCGAGACGACGCTGACCGATCTCGTTGCCCGCGAGGCTCGGGCCTCCCTCGCGAAGCTATCCGCTATCTGGCTGGTGACACCGACGACCTCCCGGACGGACGCGGCAACGGCGGCGTTTCGGGGGCCATTGCGGCCAGGCGGCAGCGCGGTGAAGGCGCGTCATGTTCAAAGGTGATCGAGACCGATCGCGCGCTTGCGGCCGAGCGTGCTGGGCCAGGTCGGACGACATCGGCTTCTCGCCGATGGCCGGTTTCCGCTCCGCGGCTCAAACCGATCCGTCGGGCTCGCCGAGGTGGCGCGTTATGCGCAAGACAAGGATCCGGTTGGTCTGTCCGAGACCGTCGAGTACGTGCCGCCCACGCCGTGACCTTTCCCAACGGTGCTGCCATATGGTCGAGGTCAGAGATCGTGATCCGCAAACCGGGGTGGTCGAGATCGTGCGCTATTCGATCGTCTGACGGACCTCGGCAACGTGCTCAACCCGACGCCTCGCCCACGGCCAGATTCAGGCGCAGGCGCCGCCAGCGCGGCTATTGGGGCAGGCGTTGGGCGAGATGATTAGCTGCTGACGGCGACAGCGGTCAGCTCATCACCGGCCTCATTCATGGACTATCAGATGCCCCGCGCGCGGAGCATTTCCGCGCGTGTAGTCTGAGACCCGCTCCGTGCCCACGGCAGCAAACCCGCTTGGGCGTCAAGGGTGTCGGCGAAGCGAGGCACCGCTTCCGGTCGTTGGTCGCCACCATCAACGCCATTTGCGATGCGCTCGCGCTCTGGGCATCCGCCATCTGGAGATGCCCGCGACGTCTGCCGCGCGTTTGGGCGGCGATCCAGGGCGCCAAGTCCGCCAAGCTGGTGAAACCTAGCCAACAAGGCCCAAACCTAAGTTCTGGCCCGGCGGAGGCCGTGCATCGGCTCGGATCAGCTTTGAGCGTGCGATCGCGAAAAGCGCCGCCGGCGACCAGCCTGGACCGCAACCGGCCTGCGCCCCCTGTTGTGGTAGAAGCACAAACGGTCGGTGCGGGAGCGCGACCAGCGTCCCAGCTGATGAACTGCTGACGACCTCGTCGTGCGCCCATTTCACGGCGTCCTCCGCCGGCGATGCTACCCTGGACCGCCTTGATGTACATGTCCGTGATGATGTATTTGCTCAAGACTTCGGCGGCCTTGCGATCGGCGGGTCCAGCGTAGCCTGAATTGGCCAGCGCGCGCGTGGCAATGCGGAACGGTTCCATCACCGGATCCTTTCCCCAAAGAGGGTCCCTTTTCCCAGATTGTCGTGGCGCCGACGGAATAGCCTTGCTGCGAGTTGAACCATTTTGGTACACGTCCTTGGAGGTGATCCAGCGGATGAACTCCCGGGCGGCCTTCTGGTTTTTCGAATAGCCCATCAGCATGTTGGACATTGGCAGGTGATACGCCAGAACTGCTCCGGTCGGCCCCTTCGGTAGAGGCGCGTGCAGAATATCCTGCCAAAGGGGTGTCCCCTTCGGTGAGATAGGTGTCCTGGCTTGGTCTTCGCCAGCAGGTAGATGGAAGCGCCATTGAGCGTGGCGCTGATCGTGCCCGATAGCAAAGCGCGGTTGTTGATGGTGTCGTCGCCAGGCGAGGCCGCCTTCATCGTGGGCCTCGTTCCAGAAGGCTGTCATGAACTTCACCGAAGCGACCGCCGCCTTACCGTTGAGCACCACGGTATTGCCGTCGGCTTCGACCTCTTTTGCCGCCCCATGACCACAGATAGGGATAGCTGAAGGTCGGAGCATCGCCAAAGGTGTGTCCGAGCGTTTGCCCCAGCGGCCGGCCTTTCGCTTTTAGCTTCTTGCCGGCGTCGCGATAAGCCTCCCAGGTTTCCGGAATTTGCTGAGGCCGATTTCTCAAACCATGACTTGCGATAGCAGATCTGCGCGCCCAAAACGCACCACGGGGACGGCGATCCATTTCTTTGCCATCGTTGGCGACAACCGTCGATTCGCTTTAGAACCTCCTGTGCCTTGCTGATTTCTTCTGCGATGTCGCTGACGTCCACGACGCTCTCGGCATAAAGTTGTGGCCAATTGTTGAGGCCACAAATGACGTCCGGTCCGGATCCGGATTGGATTGCAGAGGTCGTTCGCGCCTGGATGTCGTTGCCGTTAATGGTCTCAAGCGTGAGCTTGATGCCCAGGGCCTTCTCGCCGGCGGGAACGATTTCCTTTCGCAGGAGCTCGTCAGACGCGGGTACAAAGTCGTTCCAAAGCGGAGCCAATGCACGGTGCTGGTCTGAGCATAGGCCGGTGCTCTGTTTGACGCGAGGATCGCCGCCATGCCGCCGGTGCGCGCCGCGATCGCACCGGTGCCCGTCAACTTGAGGAAGGTGCGCCGTCCAATGCGTGCCATGTCGATGCTCCCGGCAATTGTTGTGAGATCATTTGGGACCGATCAAACCCTACTCCTTCCAATCTATTCGTGAAGGCTTTGTGGCGTGCCTAGCGCGCCTTCGCCGGGCGCAGGGGCTGGCTCAGGTTTTCGAGCCGCATCAGATAAAACAGATGGCTCTGTATACTTTCGGACGGCGCACGATGGCAGCTTGACCTTGGCGTGTTGACCCGGCGCAACCCTGCGAAGCTGCCGGCAAAACGTCGTCGCCAGAACAGGGCAACAGCAGCCTCGCCGGCGGCGGCCGATTGAGCCGCGCGCCAGGGCATCGGCGGCCGATCGGTGAGACTGCGTACCCCACGGGGAACATGACCAGGGCGACACAAATAAGCTGACACCGTCGCGAGTCTAATGCAAGGCGAAACGCTGGCGAGATAGCGGTGGCCCCACAGCGGCCCGATTGTCGAATGGTCCACCCCGTTTATTGCGCTCGCAGTCGCGGCAGGCCGAGCTGAAAAGCAGAGAAGGCGGCGCCGGAGACGTCCAGGGCCCCGGTCGCCAGCGCGCCCAAACCCCGGCGAGTCGTGGCCGGGTGTGACTTTTCTCTGCCGCGACGATCGCTTTCGCGCCAGGCGCCATAAATGCCGCCAATGTCTGACGAAAGCGTTTCGCGCTGAACCCACCGACAGGGCGGGCGCATGGGGCAAACTCTGCAAGAATAGCGAGCCTTTTACTGGCGACGAGTCTATTGGCGCTCGGTTCGTCGCCGGCGTTTTGCGATGACTTGCTGGTAATGCCCTATGCTGTGCGCGATTGTGCGGCGGTCGAGCGCTGCTAACACCCGCCGCAAACACCAGAGCCACCGCATCATTGGCGCGCACGAGCAACGCTGCTCGTTTCGGGCGTGCTCAACAATGGACCGACCCTGTCGCCGGCGGTGGCAGACGATCCACCGCTGTCGACCTGGACTGCAGACGAGGACGCGCCTTGCCGGGCGACAGTTGTCGCCAACGCGCGGCCAACCGGGAGCTGGCTGGAGAATGGACGACTGCATGTTCATGCCGCCAAACTGGGATCTGGCGGCCGATGATCCTGCGCCAGCGGCTAACGTTGGGCGCCACGGCCACTTTGCAGCGCTATTGCCGCCGACCGATCGCGCGGTGCCCCACCGTGGCAGATCGCTGGAAATGCCCGCTGGGTTTGCCCCTTTGCTCATTATCGACGACGGATCTTCGTCACACCGAGAATGCAAATGAGGTTGCCGCGTACTTCTCCCAACTCCCAGCGGCGACGCCGTTTGCCGAGCCAACGTGGCGCGCAGCGCAAGCGAACCCTGAACAATCGGCGGCGTCCACAGCCGTGGGTCCTCGAGCCGCCGCCGGCGAGGAAGCGGCGACCAACCCAGGACCTATCGCCGGCGGCTCCACGCCCGCGGCTGCCGCACCCATCATCCCGGCAGCAGTCGGCCGGAACAAGTCGGCGCGCCCGGGCCGTGGTCCACGAGCCGCCGCCAGCGAAAGAAGGCGGCGGCCAACCCGGAGCTTTCGCCGGCTGGCACCCCGCGCCGCGCGGTGGGTCGAACGCCCGTCGTGCCCCGGATCATCAATCGGCCGGATGCCGCTGCGAGACGGCGCCATTTTTGCCCGCGACCGCGGCGGCCCAGACGTCGTCGGTGCGTGAGGCCCCGGCCCTGAGCAGTGTCCCCGACGCTCCCGAGCCTGGAACGACCAGTCTGTCATTCGCTGCGCGCCGCCAGCTGCCGTGGTTGCTTCGGTGCTTGTCGCCCTCCACCACCATCAGTTCTCCTGCTGGCCCGAGGTCGCCGTCCTCGCGTTGAAAGGGCCAGATCGCGATATAGCTCGGGTTTCGATCGGTGAACCAGAGACGCAGAGCGAACAGTCCGTGCAGTGCGGAGCGCTGCGGCTCCCGAGCCTGCCACGATTTGGAGCACGCCTGCCAGCTCAAGGCCGACTTGGAGCGAGGACGTGCCGCGTACGCGTTTGGATGCTGCTGCGGTGCCAGCATGGGGTCACCGCGGATGTGAACCCTAGCCGCCAATCAAGAAGATCGTCGATGGTTGCTGCGCTAGACCCTAGGCATCCGGACCTGGCGCACGACCCGTCCGAGCGAGAGGTCCGCGAGCAGCGCATGCAAGCAGATTAACGTGGCCTGGGACATCCTCGCGGCCCAAGCCGGCGCAGACCATAGCGCTTGCGGGCAAACCCCAGGCGAAGCACGCAAGGCGGCGCTCGAAGTCTGCCTGTTATAAGCCGGCATCAAGGCCAGTATGTGGCAAAGAGGTGTGGACAATCCAGTGCAGGCCCGTGCGGTTCGGTATTTGCGGCCAGGAACCTCCCGCACGGATCCTTGCCGACCTCGATATTGCTAGTCATGCGACGCACTGTTAAGGACGTTATGTGGCTTTTGACAGCCTGCAGTCGCATCGAGCAACCGCCGTTGTTTTCATTGCCGCACCCGAGCAACAGCACCGGATCTGGAAAATGATTGGTGCTGGCAACAGTTCGCGTGCATTGAGGAACGGGGGGACGGCTCTCGATGGCGCACGGCATTAGCGTCGGGATCGATATCGGCGGCACGTTTACCGACGACTCATCGCCTCCGGTCCTGCCGGGATCTCGATCCTGAAGGTTCCAATCCACGCGCGCCAATCCGGGTGACGCGGTCGCAGCGGGTATTGGCGAACTGTTACGTCGCACGGGTGCCAGTGCCAACCAGATCGTGCGTTTTGCCCACGGTACAACGCGGTGGCGACCAACGCCCGATCATCGAACGCAAGAAGGTGCGCGTGTCGGCGTCATTGCCACCGCAGGTTTCGCGACATTCTCGAGATCGGGCGGCAAATGCGTCGCCAGATGTATGATCTCAGGCTCAAACCCGAGACCCCGGTTGGCTCGCCCCAGGGGCACGGCGGGTCGAAGTAAAGGGACGCATCGGGGCCGACGGACAAGAGAGTTGATGCCGCTTGATGAGAGTTCCATCGCCGCGCGCAATCGACACGTTGAAACGCAGGAGGACGTCGGCGCCGTCGCGATTTGCCTGCTGTTTTCGTTTCTCGACCCTGCGCACGAGCGCCTGCGTCGGCCAAGCGTGTGCAAGCGGCCATGCCGGCGGTTGCCGTCATCGTTGTCCTGCGAGGTGGATCCGGCACTTTCGAGAATACGAGCGCACCGTCACTACCGCCTTTGACGCCTACATCAAGCCGGTCGTCGATTGCTATCTCGCCGACATGACGCGCCACCTCGCCGAGGCGGACGTGTCCGTCGCCGTTGCAGGTGATGCAGTCCCGTGGCGGCCTGGCCGGCGCCGAGACGGCGCGCTTGCGGCCGGTACGCCTGTTCCTTTCGGGTCCTGCGGCCGGCGCGCTCGGCGGCGCAGCGGTCGGGGCCGAGGCGGGGCTCGACGATCTCATCACCATCGATGTCGGCGGCACCTCGAGCGACATCGCGCTCGATCGGCAAGGGCCGTGTCGACGTGCGGCCCGAGACGCACATTGCCGGATATGCGGTTCGCGTGCCGATGCTCGACGTAACCACGCTGGGCGCCGGCGGCGGCTCGATCGCCTGGATCGACAGCGGTGGTGGTCTGAGGGTTGGGCCACAGTCGGCCGGCGCCGAGCCCGGTCCCGCCTGCTATGGCCGGGGCGGTGAGCGGGCAACGCTAACGGACGCCGCCATCGTGCTTGGCTATCTCGATCCGCGGTTTTTTGCGGGGGCGCATTGCATCTCAACCCGAGCTCTCCCACCAGGTGATCGATCGCACGATCGCGGGCCCGCTGGGGATCGGGGTCACCGCGGCCGCGCTCGGGATCTACCGCATCGCCAATGCGCACATGGCTGACGGCATTCGCCTCGTCTCGGTCAATCGTGGGCATGACCCGCGTGATTTTACCCTTGTGCCGCTCGGGCGGCGCCGGCGGTTTGCATGCAACCGCGCTCGCGGTCGAGCTCGATATCCGGGCGCGTTCTGGTCCTGCGCTACCCCGGCGTGCTGGCGGCTGCCGGATTGCTCGCGGCTCCCATATCGCCACGAGGTCTCGGGGCTTTCCACGCCGCCCTCGCCGCCACGGACCTTGGCGCTGGTGCGGGCTCTGCTCGGCGAGCTCGACGCACGGCGCCGCACGCGCTCATGCGTGAGCCGAGCGCATCGAGGGCCTGATGCGTGAGCGGCGTCGTGCTTGCGGACGTCGGCTATGTCGGGCCAGAGCCACTTCATTGAAGTGCCCTTGATCTCGAGGCCGCCGGACCCGCTCGCTGCGCTTTATGGAGCCTTCGAGAGCGCGCACGAGCGTCATCAATGGCCACAAGACCGGATGCCCCGGCCAAGATCGTCAATCTGCGCATCGGTGCACATTGCGCGCCTGCCGAAGGTGCGCGCTGGGCGGCACGCCCGGCGCGACGCCCGGACAGGCCAAAGACCCCAGGCTCGTGCATTTCCCGGACCGGCAAGCGGCCTGCGAAACCACCATCCACGACCGGGGCAAGCTCGCCGCCGGGGAAACTATTCTCGGTCCGGCGGTGATCGAGCAGGAAGATCCGACGACCCTGGTGCCGCCCGGCTGGCACGCCAGAGGTCGTTGCCGGTGCGGCGCTGCTGATGGAGAGGAGTGCATGAGCACTGAGCTTCGAGGCCGGACGCTTTGATCCAGTGACGCTGGAAGTGTTGCGTCATCGCCTCGACTGCATTGCTGAGGAAATGGAGACCGCCCTGCTCAAGAGCTCGTGTTCCCGCCGATCGTCAAGGAAGGACTCGACGCCTCGGCATCTCTCTTCACGCTCGACGGCGCGACGCTGGCACAGGCTTGTGCGATTCCGGTCCACCTCGGGACTCTGATCCCGGCGGTCGGCGAGATTATTCGCGTCTTTCCCGTGGCGGCCATGCGACCGGGCGATGTCTATCTGCTCAACGATCCCTACTGCGGGGGCACGCACCTTCCGGATTTCGCCGTGCTCATGCCGGTGTTCGCGGGCGCTCGGGCGATCGCACTCGCCGCCACGATGACGCATCATCAGGACGTCGGCGGCAAGACGGCGAGGCTCTGTGCCAACCGACTCGACGGAGATCTACCAGGAGGGCTTGCGCATTCCTGCGGTCCAATGGGCGCGTGCCGGCGTCTTCGACGAGACGCTGACGCGGATTTTGCGTCTCAATGTGCGCATCCCCGAGATCTTCCTTGGCGACCTTCATGCCCAGGTCGCCGCCTGCAGGATCGCCGGCGTGCGATTGGGCGAGACCGCCAGAAAGCTCGGCGACAACACGCTTGCTTGATGCCTTCCAGCTCCTGCTTGACCGATCCGAGGCGATGACCCGTGACGCCCTGCGCCGCCTTCCAGCGCGGCACCTGGCGCCACGTCGACTATCTCGACAATGACGGAATTGACCTCGACAAACCCGTCCGCATCGAGGTGGCAGTAACATTGCCAGGTGATGGTAGTATCAAGTTCGATCTCACCGGCACCAGCCCGCAAGTGCGCGGACCAATCAACTGCGTGCCCTCCGGGAGCCTGGCGGCCGCCTGCTTTACCGTGCGCGCCGTGACGGATCCCACCATCCCGAACAACGGCGGCTGCTTCCGCCCCATCTCGCTTGAGCTGCCCGATGGCAGTCTTGTCAATCCGCGTCCTCCGGCAGCCGTCAATGCCCGCTCGGCAACGATCAAGCGCATTACGTGCTCCATGCTGTCGGCGCTGGCCGACGCCGCGCCCGACCGCGATGCCGGCGCCCAATGCCGGTGAGCTGCTGGTGATGGCCTTCGGCGGCCAGCGCAAAGACGGCACCCAATTTGTCACCGGAGAGCTTCTCTCCGGCGGGAGTGGCGCGGGCAATGGCTTCGACGGCGTCGATGCGATCGAGACCGATGCCACCAATTGCATGAACCTGCCCGCCGAGAGGCCATGGAACTCGAGGCGCCGATTCGCATCAATCGCTGGTGTCTTAAGACCGATTCCGGTGGTCCCGGCACCTGGCGCGGAGGCCTGGGCCAAATCAAGGAGTTCGAGATACTCGACGACGTCGAGGGTACGCTTGTCCTTTTCGCACCGCGGCGAGCGTCATTTCGTGGCGGCACAGGGCATGAGCGGTGGAGGGCGGGTGCTTGTGCGCGTTCCTGGATCAGAGCGCCGCGACGGTACCACGGAAGTCATTGCATCGAAGCTGGTGACGCGGCTGGCCCTGGCGACCGTCTCGTCATCTGAGACGGCAGGTGCCGGCGGCTATGGCGAGCCGGCTCGGCGCGCGACCGCGGCGGTGAGCAGCGATATTGCCGACGGCAAGGTGAGCGGCGGCCGGCCGTCCCTCCAGCAAAGGAAAAGCGCAAGAAGCCTACGCTATGAGGGGCCTGTGCGGCGCCGGCTCTGCCGCCAAGCCGCGTCCGGGACGCGCCTTTCTCAATCGGCGATACCGGTACGCTGGCGCAACTCGAGCCACCAGCCGTACGAGGGCGGCCAGAGCTTCCAACCAGGGTCAACGCCCAGCGCCTGGGCCGCGTGCAGTGCCCAATGTGGATCGATCAGCGCTTCGCGGGCAATGGCGACGAGGTCGGCCTGTCCTCCCTGCAATATGGCCTCGGCCTGTGGTCCGTCGAGGATGGCGCCGACCGCCATCGTCGCGACACCCGTCATGGCGTCGAATTGCCTCGGCGTAAGGCACTTGATAGTTGCGCTTGAGTGGGCGTCGCCGTTTGGCATAGTCGATCAGCGAATTCTCGGCTTGGATGCCGCCCGAGGAGCAGTCGATTAGGTCAACCCCGCGAGCGGCAAGCTCGCGCGCAAGCAAGCAGCTGTCCGCGATCGTCCAGCCGTCGCTCCGCGCATCGAGGTCCTCGCGCCAGTCGACCGCTGAGATGCGGAAGAAGAGCGACTTGCCCACCGGCCAAACCCTGCGCACACTCTCCAGCGATTTCGAGCGCGAGCCGCATACGGCCATTGATGTCGCCGCCATAGGCATCGCGGCGGCGGTTGGCGATGGGCGACAGAAACGTGTGCAGCAAATAACCGTGGGCGCCGTGTATCTCCAGAACGTCGAAGTCGGCCTCCGCCGCACGACGTGCGCTCTGGCAAAAGTCCTCAACAAGTTTGCGGATCCTTCGATCGTCAGCGACCGGGGTAGCAGCCAGCCGAGCATGCTCGGCTCGGCTGAGACGCTGACAGGGCTGCCAGGGTGGTTCGCCGTTGGCGGCGTCCGCTGCATCGAGGGGCCCAACCCTTGCCAGGGACGTCGCCGCGACGCCTTCGGTCCACAATGATGTAACTGCGCCGCCGCGAGGCAGCCCTGGCGATGGAGAAAGTCGACGATGCGCAGCTTGAGCGCAGGCACATGGGCGTCCGACCAAATACCGCAGTCTGCGTAGGTGTTTCTGCCAGTCGGATCGACGATCAGCGCTTCGGTCATGACGGTGCCGGCACCGCCGACCGCATACTTCGCCAAATGCTGGAAATGCCAATCGTTGGCCGCACCGTCGGCGCCGGCAACATACATTTGCATGGGGCCGATGACGATACGGTTGGGAAATCTGACGTCGCGCAGTTGGAAGGGGCTGAACAGCATCGACGGGCTGCGCCGCGCGGGGGTCATGGGCGGCATGCAGCTGTCCCCGTTATCCGTGGTCGTTGCCCTGCACCGAGGTGCCGATCTCTTGCTCGCGATCGGCGACCATTCCCGGCGGTGAGCGGGCGCGGGTCATGGTCGGGCTGAAGCTCCAAGCTGTCGGCCAGATGACATGCCGTTTTATGCGCATCGGCGTGGGGCTCAAGCCGGGGCTCGCGTTCCGCGCAGCACCGGCGCGGCGTGCGGACAGCGCGAGCGAAAGCGGCAGCCAGAGGGTAAATTGCCTGCGTCCGGCGGTTCCCCCTCCAGGGCGAAGGTGTCGGTGACCCGGCGACCGCCGATGCGAGGTGTATAGCCGCCAGGAGCGAACGAGAAAGGGATGCCGCGCCGCGGTGAACAATTCCGACACGGGTGCAATCTCGACAATCTGCCCGAGGTACATCACGGCAACGCGGTTGCACATGAGGTGCACGACCGATAGGTCGTGCGAGATGAATAGGTAGGTAAGATCAAACGCCTTCTGCAGCGACTGCAGCAGCTTCAGCACGGTCGCCTGTATCGACACATCGAGACCTGAGGTCGGCTCATCGAGGATGACCAGGCGGGGTTTCAAGGTCAGGATACGGGCCAGGCCGACGCGGCGCTGCTGACCGCCCGACAATTCGTGGGGATAGAGGTGAAGGTGCTCGGCGGGTAGCCTGACGGCGGCCAGAATCTCCCGGCTGCGGGCAGCACGATCGGATCGGCTTAGCGAGGTATGCGTCGCGAGCGGTTCGTCGAGGGAGCGGCCGATGGTCCAGCGGGGATCCAGCGCGTTACCGGGGTCTTGATGAATATACTGCAGGCGTTGGCTAACGCCTGCCGTGCTGCGCCCTGCAAGTTCGAGATCTCTGCGCCCTCGAAGAGGATGCGGCCGGCGCTGGGTTCGTGAATACCTGCCGAGGGTCTTGCCGAGCGTGGTCTTGCCACAGCCCGATTCGCCCACGATGCCGAATGTTTCGCCCGCGCGCACAGCAAAGGTTACGTCATCGAGGGCCTTAATCGTGCCGCTACGCAGGCCCAGCACGTTGCGCACCGGGAAATGGCGCCGCAGCTTCTCAACCTGCAGCAGTGGGGCCATCGCGCTCACGTGGCTGCCTCCAGCCGGGGCGGAAACGGATGGAAACAGCGCACCACCTGACGCGTGCCGCTGGCGCCAGGTCGTGCCTGGGAACGAGGCTTCGCTGGCACGCCCGCAGCGCGGATGGAACCTGCAACCGTTGGGGGGGAACACCAAGTTCGGAACCTCGCCGCCGATCTCGCGCATCGGGCGCGAGGGGTTGGGCAGGCTCTCGAGCAGGCGCGCAGTGTAGGGGTGGCGGGGATTGGCGAAGAACTCGGCGATGGGAGCGCTCTCCACCTCTTGGCCGGCGTACATCACCGTGATCTCGTCACGCAAATCTCGTAGGCCGTGCCGAGATCGTGCGTCGTGAGCAGCACCGACACGCCGCGATGCTTGGCCAGCCCCTTCAACAGCTTCAAAATCTGCGCCTGTATGGTCACATCGAGGGCCGTCGTCGGTTCGTCGGCGATGACGAGGTCTGGCTTGGTCAGCAGCGCCATGGCTATCATCAGGCGCTGTCGTTGGCCTCCTGAGAACTGCTCGGGCAGCTTGTGGAAGGCGCGCTCGGGATCGGGGATCTGGACCTCGCCCAAGACCGCGATCGCCGCCGCCTTATCGGCGCGATAGCGCTGGCGCAGGATAGGGCGTGAGGAGGGCACCAAATCCGGGCTCGCTTTTGGCCCGTCGCGGCGAGATTCCACTTCATCAGTTCCATGATTTGGTCGCCGACCCGAAACAGCGGATTGAAGGCGCTGTAGGGGTCTTGCGGCACATATGCGATGCGAGCGTCCCTTGATCTCGCGGCGCAGGCGCTCACGCTCCATGCCGAGCAAGTCGAAGCCCGTTGAAACGGATCGTGCCGCCTTCGAGGCGCGCGTTGGGCGACAGGATACCAAGTACGGCTCGCGCGAGTGTGGTCTTGCCGCAGCCGGATTCGCCAACCAATCCCATGATCTGGCCGCGCCCTACGCTGAGGTTGACGGCGTCGAGGCACCCGCGCCGGCCCAAGCTCGGTGCGGAAGCTGATTCTGAGCCCTGAGACCTCGAGCAATGGATCAACGGTCATGTGCGCGCCTGAGGCGAGGGTCGAGTACGTCACGCAGACCGTCGCCAAAGGTTGAAACCCATCACCACCGCAAAGATGGCGAGACCCGGGGCGAGCGCGTACCACCACGCCTCGGGCAGGAATTCGCGCGACTCGGAGATCATGCGGCCCCATTCGGGCGCGGGCAGGGGTGCGCCCAGTCCCAGAAATCCCAGGGCAGCAGCGGTAAGGATCGTAAAACCCATGCCGATCGAGGTGCGCACGATGATCGGCGAGAGCCACATTGGGAAGCACATGCTGCACAACGATGCGCCGCTTGGGTACACCGAGCGCAATCGCCGCCCTCGATAAACGTTTCGTGCTTCAGTGAGCGTACCTCGGCGTAGACCAGGCGCGCGAACCAAGGCCAATAGGTGATCGACAGGGCGAGAATCACATTCTCGATCGAGGGACCCAAGGTCTGCGCGATGGCGATCGCGAGCACGATCTGGGGTACGGCCAGAAACTACGTCCGAAACGCGCATCAGTGCCTCGCCGATCCAAAATTCATTCCACCCGGCCCAAAGTCCGACCGGCACGCCGATCAGCAGCGCGGCGCCGACGGCCACGAAGGCAATGATCAAGGTGATGCGCGCGCCATAGATGACGCGGCTATAGATATCGGCGCCCATGCGGTCCGTGCCCAGCAGCCACTCTCCTGCTCGGTGGCTTCAGACGATTGGCAGGGCTCATGTCCCATACCGCTTCGGGGTGCGTCGAGATTAGGGGCGCCAGGATCGCGGCCAGCACCACCACCAACACGAGGATCAGCCCGAGAGTGCCGATCGATCGCGAAGCGAGCTGCCGCACGACGTGCGTGAAACCCATCATGCCTGGCCGCCTCGCGGATCGATGGTGGCGTGTGCGATATCGACAAGCAGGTTGGCGATCACGAAGATACCGCCAGCATAGACGGTGAAGCCCATGACGGCCGCGTAGTCGGAATGCAGGATGGCTTCGAAGGCATAAGTGCCGATCCCCGGCCATTGGAACACGGTCTCGATCACAACCGCACCCGCTAGCAATATGCCGAACAGCAATCCAATCTGGGTAATCGTCGAGGTCAGCGCATTGCGCAGGACATACTTCCACACGATCAATGCACGTGGAATGCCGATCGCATCCTGGTAGGTAACGAACGGCTTTTCGAGCGTGTCGAGCACGCCGGCCCGCGTGAAGCGAACGACCGTCGCAAGTGCCGGCACGGCCAGCGTCACGGCCGGCAGCAGCAGATGCGCAATGGCGCTGGCAAAGCGATCAAAGCGGCCAGCGATAAGCGCATCGAGCGTCATAAAACCAGTGACGGCCGGTGGCGGAAAGCCCGCAATCCTGCCTTGCAGTGGCAGCCAGCCGAGGTCCATGGAAAAGACGAGCTGCAGAATCAGGGCCAGCCAAAAACTGGCCATTGCCAGCCCCGCGACCGTTGCGATGCGCACGCCGTGGTCAAGCAGCGAATTGCGTCGCGTCGCCGAGACGACACCGAGGGGGATGCCGACCATGATCGCGATCAGCATGGCGGCCAGCGTAAGCTCGATCGTCGCCGGCAGACGTGCGAGCAAATCCTCGGAGACCGGCCGCGTGGTGAATAGGCTGGTACCCAGGTCGGCTTTTAGGAGCTGGCGATAGTAATCGAAGAGCTGCACCAGCAGCGGGCGGTCGAGACCGAGCCTGACGCGCAGGGCCTCTATCGCTTCGCGACTTGCCGTCTCTCCAGCGAGCAGGGCCGCCGGATCGGACGGGATCACGCGAGAAATAAAGAACACGACCGCAATCAGACCCGCCGCGGTTGGCACGAACCAAAGCAGGCGTTTGCCAATAAGGGCGAGGATGCGCATCGTGTCTTCACTCCTCTCCTCCCGGATGGTCGACCAGGAAGGAGTGGAGATCTCGTTACTCATAGTAGGCCGTGCGCATCTCCTGCGCGTTACCGATCGGACAGAAGACGATGCCTTGCAGCTTCTTCGAGTACGGCCCGTACCATTTGGTATTGTAGATCCACAAGCCAGGTGCGTCGGCAACAACCAAACGCGTTGCCTCCTCGTAGAGCTTGGCGCGTGCCGCCTGGTCCGTTGTCTGCACGGCCTTGTCGAGCAATTCATCTACCTTGGGGTTTTTGTAGTGGTGGGCGTTCTTAAACGTTCCGGCGCCGGATGAATGGAACATCTCGCCGATCCAATTGTGTGGGTCGGCATAGTAGGTCGATATCCAATAGACCGAGATATCCGGCGTCGTCTCAGGTTTGCTAAAGCGCTCGACAATGGTTGGCCACGGCGTGCCAATCACCTTTGATTGCACGCCGATCTTTTGCAGACCATTTTGGAATAGTTGCGCTGCCTGCTCGCTTTGGGCAAAGCCGGTCAGGAAATGGATTTCGAGCGGACGATCGACTTTGCTGCCCGCCTTAGCCAGTTCGGCCTTGGCCTTTTCTAGGTCGAAGCTATAGCCCTGGACGTCCTTCGGGTTGCCCCAGATTGTATTGGGAAGCGGCGTCGGGTTTCGTTCCACCAAACCGCCCAGGATGTTCTTGTTGAAACCATCATAATCGAAGACGTAGTTGAGGGCGCGTCTGACGTCGACATCGTTCAAGGGTGCGCGCGTGGTGTTAAACTGCATCATCATCACGCGCATTGATTCGGCGTCGAGCACCTTGGCGTTGCCCGAGGCCTCGATACGCTTCAACTGGTCGGTTTGTAGATAGCCGCCGATGCCGTTGAAGTCCCCCTTCATAAGTCCGAGGACGCGGGTGTTGGTGTCCTTAACAGCGCGGAACTCGATCTCATCCAGATATTTCGGTCCCCAGCCCTTGAAATGAGCGGGAAGCGCTCGGCGACGAAGCCGACGGCAGGATCGAACTGCTTGAGTTTGTAGGCACCCGAACCGGCGTCGTTCTTGGAGAGCCAGGCCGCGCCCCAATCGCCATTGACTTCGTTCTTCTTGACGAGCGCCGCATTGACGATGTGGATCTCCGGCACGATGGACAAGAAGATTGCCGAGGGTTTCGTGAGCTCGAAGGCAACCGTATAATCATCGATGGCCTTGGCCTTGCCGGGTTCGATCATGGACTTGAAGAGCGCGGCCGCACCCTTGCCCTGTGCTAAGATCTGCTCCAGCGAATAGACGACGTCGGCCGCTTTGACTTCACTGCCGTCGTGAAATTTCACGCCCCTGCGCATTTTGAAAGTATAGCTTTTCCATCCGACGAAATGCTGTGGCTCTCGGCGATCCAGGGTTCGAGCTTGGCGGGATTGTCCTGCCAGCGCATCAGGCCATCGTAGAGATTCAAGCGCACCGCCACGCGACCGACGTCGAAGGAAGCGTGTGGGTCGACCGTGTCGTAATCGCTCTCGTTTGCGAACACGAAACGTGATTGCGCAGAGGTCGCCGTCGGCGCCAGGCCAAGGCCCGCAGCAAGAGCGAGGAGCGAAAACACCGGCAACAGTGCGCGGCGCGACGATTGCCCTGGTCCGGAAAACCAACGAGAAAGCATGAGCCACCTCCAACAGGTCGGAGTGCGACGATCGCACGCCCTCATGGGTCGAGCAAGCACGTCGGCCGCCCTTGCGCGGGACGCGCAAGGGCTCCAACCCATTGCCTCTGTCGCAGCGGTCCGCCGCGCCCAAATTGTTTGGGCCAAGACGGCGGGGTCGCTCGAAGGGTCCAAGGCAGGCCAGTGGTTCGACGCGGGCCATGAAAACGCCGCCCGCCGACACAAAAAGGCGCGGGTCGCTCCCGAATTTCTCCTCGGGCGCCCTTTTTACCAGCAAAGGTCCATCTGGCCTGGCGGCGGCTCGATCGTATGTTTACTGACCAGCGGGGCCGAAACCCCGGCGCCGGGCTTGCAAAGGCAATCCCTCGTTCCTGCAAAGGGCTGTTGTCGACGGCGCAAGCCGGGTCGCACCTGGGCCCTTGTAGAGAGGAAAAGCATTGCCTCCTTTCTGGCGCAACTACCGGCTACCAGGTGCCGCAGCAGCAAAGTTGTGTGGGACAAAAACTTATGCTCCAGCTACTGCTAACCGTAGCCGCGATCGTATGGGCGACCTCCTCCGTCTTTGCGAACGACGAGCAGGACTGTTTTCAAGGCCAAGAACCGCAGCTGAGGATCAAGGGCTGTTCGGAAATGATTGAGCGTGCTCCCGAGGACGCGACTGCCTACCATAACCGTGCGTTCGCCTATGCGCTGGCCGGTGATATCGACAATGCCATAGAGGGACTACTCGAAGGTCATTGCGTTGGCGCCGGGCAACGTAAGCGCCTATGCCAATCGTGGCCGCGCCTACGCGAGTAAGGGTGATTATGTTCGCGCCGTGGAGGATGAAACCAAGGCCCACGAACTAATGGCAAAGGCAACGGCGGAACCGCCGGTGGTCGCACCCAAGCCGGCAAAGGCGCCAAAGAAGGCGGCTGCCGCCACCAAGCCAGCGGTCGTCGCACCGAAGGCAAAGGAGGTCCCGCGCGCCAGCCCCAGCGTCAGCCAGGACCCTCGGCCGCGCCGGCAACCAGTTGGTGGTCGTGGCTTTGGGGCAATAGTTCTGACCCGGACGGCAGCAAGAATGCCAAGCCCTGATGCGACGACATTGGTCAGCTGAGCCAACTCGCCACGTCGCGCGGTGGGCCACGCGGGCCAATGGTTCGGCCGGCGGTCCGGATTGATGCTCGGCCTCGACTTGGCAAGCGGTTGTCCGGGCGCCGCTCGCAAGCGTTGCGCAAAGCTGAAAGGCGAACTTCATGCGTCTCGACGCCATTGCTAAGGTCATCCGCAGCAAGAACGCGGGCCCCTGTCTTTTGACCCTCGACGTGATGCTGCCCGATGCGGCGACCTTCGCCTATGTTACCGCCCGGCTTGGCCCGCTTCGCCGCCAAGTCGCACAGCGCTACCGTCTGAGTGAAAACGAGGTTGCCGTGCTGCCGTTCGAACCGGCGCTCGCCGTCAAGATTACGCTGCCGCGTGAAATCGTGTCCGGGGATATCGGCGATCGCGACGTCTACGGCGCCCAGCAGCACGCGGCCCTTCTGGATATCGAACTATGACCGCCATTGCGCGCCTGCTTGATGATTTCAGCCGCCGCCGACGGCCGCTGCGCTCGCTCGGTGCCTCGGGCCAGCTCGGCTACGGCATTCCGACGCCGGCCCTCGAGGCGGGTCTGGCACATGCGCCCGATATGATCGGCGTCGATATGGGCTCGATCGACATCGGGCCAGCCTACCTCGGCAGCGGCAAGATGGCGCCGACGCGTGTCGGGGCCAAGCGCGACCTGCGCAAGGTGCTGCGCGCGGCGCGCCGGCTGGATATTCCATTGATCGTCGGTTCGGCGGGTTCGGCGGGTGCCAGACCGCACCTCGAGCAGACGCTCGAAATCATTCGCGACATCGCCCGCGAGGATGGGCTTGCCTTCCGCATGGCTGTGGTCGCCTCGGACATGCCGCGCCAATGCGCTAAAGCAAGCGATTGCGGACGGCCGCGTGCGGCCGATGGACACCATGCCTCCGTTGACGGCGGCGGATGTCGATGCCGCATCCAACATCGTCGGACAGCTTGGGCTCGAGGCGTTCCGGCGTGCGCTGGAGGCCGACGTGGACGTGGTCGTGCTCGGTCGCGCGTGCGACACGGGCATTTTCGCCAGCATCCCGTCGATCCTGGGCTTTCCGCCGGGGCTCTCGATGCATATGGCCAAGATCATCGAGTGTGCATCGCTGTGCTGCGTTCCCGGTGGGCGCGACAGCATCCTCGGCGTTCTCGATGATGAGGGTTTCGAACTCGAAAGTATGGCGCCGGACCGACGGGCCACGCCGTCGAGTGTTGCCGCCCATAGCCTCTACGAACAGGCGGATCCCTATGAGGTGCGCGAGCCGTCCGGCCGCGCCGATTTGCGCCATGTGACCTACCGGGCCATCGATGGCGCGGCGCACGCGGGTCGAGGGTGCGACCTTTGAGCCGGCCGAGCGGCTTGACGCTGAAACTGGAAGGCGCCGCCAAAGTCGGCTATCGCGCCCTGCTCATCGCCGGAGCCGCCGATCCACGTTTCATCGCCCGGCACGAGGAGATATTTGCCGCCGTTGCGCGCATTGTCCGCGATCTCGTTTGTGAGGACACCGTCGAGGACTACCGCCTCGGCTTTCGGCTCTACGGCGTCGACGGGGTGCGTCGATGGGCGGAACCGCCGGCGCAGATGCCGCGTGAGGCATTCGTGATGGGTGAGTGTATCGCCGCGCTCGCCCGAGCGGGCGGAGGAGGTGATCCGCACGACCAAGCAGTATCTGCTGCATCATGGTTATGAGGGTCGGCTGTCGACGGCCGGCAATCTGGCGTTCCCCTTCACGCCGCCCGAGGTGATGATCGGCGAGGCGTACCGCTTCAACGTCTTCCACCTGATGGACGTTGACGACCTGGCGCACCTGTTCCCGGTCGAGGTGCACAGGCTCGGCGGATCGCACACGGCGGCGCCGGGCCCTGATGGTCGTTTCCGGGCTCGCCAGCGCGGCACGGACATTGGCACGACCGGCGCGCTGGTGATCCGGTCGCCCGGCGCCGGCGACGGTGTTTGCCAATCCTGCCGCGGCGCGCCAGTCCCCTACCCGCCATGCGAAGGGCGGGCTGAGCCGTTGGCGATGAGCGCTGGGGCGATCGTGCGCACGCGGGCCACGGCTTGCCTGGCCATTTCGGCGCAGAGGCCGGTGTAGGCGGCAGGATCAAGAAGTTTGTCGATGGCGGGGGCGAAAGGTGCGCGCTCACTCTCCGGGTCCGCCGCGAGCACCGCGGAAAAAGCCCGATTCCTCGAGGAAGGCCGCTTGCGCGGCGTCGTAGACCACATCGTGGGCGTGCTGGCGGCCGATCGCGGCGCCGAGGTCCAGCATCACGGCTTCGGCCATGATCAGCCCGCCGCCCAGATCCAGGTTGCGCCGCATCCGCTCGGGATCGACGCCGCAGGCCGCGCATGATCTCTCCCAGCCGGCTCAAGCATGTCGCCGGTGGCGATGCACGCGCGCGCCTCGGCGGCTGTCCATCATCAGGCTGGTGGTGCGGTCGGCCTCGTGCTCGGTCGTGCATGGCTTCGAGCGCCAGCGGCACCAGCGCACGCACCCTCCGCCGTCGGCGGCGATGACGTCCTGGCACAGTTTCGGGTTGCGCTTCTGCGGCATGGTCGAGCTGCCGACCGTGCCGGGCGGCACCGGCTCCTCGACCTCGCCGAACTCCGTCTTCATCAGCGTGTAGACCTCGCGCCCGATCTTGCCGCAGGTCGCGGCCAGCAGGCCCAGGATGCAGATGTTCTCGGCCAGATGGTCGCCGAGGCGCGCGACGGCACCGGTCATCGAGCCGAAGCCCAAGCTGTCGGCCGATGCCCGCCTGTACCGGCGGACCCTGCTTGCCCAGCGAGGCAAACGTGCCGGCGCCGCCGCCCAGCATGGCGACGAACAGGCGCGGTGGCCGCCTGGCGCAGCCGCTCGACATGCCGCAGCAACTCGTCGATCCAGACCGCGACCTTGTAGCCGAAGGTCGCGGGCACCGCGTGCTGGCCGTGGGTGCGGCCGGCCATCGGCATCTCGGCGCGTGCGCTCGGCGAGATCGGCCATGGCCGTCAGCGCCTCGCCGATCTAGGCGCAGGAAGATCGCGTGCGCCTGGCGCAGCACCAGCAGGTCGCCGGTCTGGGTGATGTTCTGCGTGGTGGCACCCCAATGCACCCAGCCGCCATGCGGCTCGCCGACCACGCGAGCCAAGCTCCCAGACCAGCGGCACGAGCGTGTGGCCGGTGCGTGCAAAGCCTTCGTCGATGCGCGCGCGGTCCAGCAGCTCGAGCCGTGCCACGGCGGCGATGGCATCGGCCGCCTCGGCTGGAATGATCGCCGAGCTCGGCCTGCGGCGCGGGCCAGCGCGACCTCGACGTCGAGCCACGCCTGCCAGCGGCTCTCCGAGCCGATAGAGGGCGCGAATGCCCGGGATCGGCGACGCGCGTGGCGGTCGGAAGCGTGTCGCTCATGAGGCCTCACCGATGTCGCAGCCCGGATGACTTAGGGTTCAGCTTCCCTCGCTTAGACGCTCGAGCGCCTTCCAGTCAAAGCCGATGCCGTGGCCAGGACGATCGGGTGCCATGGCGCATCCATCGCTGAGTTCTATGGGGTGGTTGATATAGCGATCAAGACCGAAGCCGTGCGCCTCGAGATAGCTGCGGTTTGGACAGGCCGCCAGAAGGTGCACCGTCAGGTCGTGCGCGCCGTGGGAGGTGAGGGGCAAATTGTGTGCCTCGGCAAGGTGAGCAATTTTCATGAACACGGTGACGCCACCACAATTGGTGACGTCCGGTTCGGGATAGGACACACCGCCCGCGGCGATCATCTGCTTGAACTCCCAAAGCGTGCGGAAATTCTCGCCCGTGGCAATGGGAATGCCACCCTCGCGGGCGATGCGGACATGGCCCGCCACGTCGTCCGGGATCGTGGGTTCCTCGAGCCAGGACGAGGTCGTAGCCGCCGAACGCGCGGGCACGGCGGATCGCCTCATCGGCGGTCCATTTCATGTTGGCGTCGACCATCAGCGGGAATTCGTTGCCAAGGTGTTTGCGCATGGCCGCGACGCTTGGCGACATCCTCGCTCAAGCGATCGCGACCCACTTTCATTTTGATGGCGCGGAAGCCCGCTGGCAAGGTGTCCGTCGGTCTGCCTCAAAAGCGCGCCGGCGTCGAGATCGAGGTCGATGCCGCCGGCATAGCATGGCACCTTCGGATCGTGACCTCCAAGCAGCTTCCACAAGGGAAGTTTTGCGCGTTTCGCCTTTGAGATCATGCAGGGCAATGTCGAGGGCGGATTGCGGCGAGCACGGCGGCACCTCCACGCCCGCCGTAGTGCAGAGCCCACCACACCTTCTGCCCCAAAGATGCTCGATACGGTCGGCATCTTCACCTGCAACCAGGTCGCGGATCGCATGCTCCAGCGTTGCATGGATGGCGGCGCCGTTGTGTCCGGTGGTGTAGGTGTAGCCGACACCTTGGGCCCCGTCGCGGTCAGCGCACGCGCACCGTGACGAGCTCGAAGGCCGTCATGGTCCCGTGCGTGGAGTCGGAGAGCGCACTTTCGAGCGGAATGCGGTAGCGTCCCGTCTCGACGGCGTCGATTTTTGCCATTGCTGCCTTCCCTTGTGGTTTTCGCAGGTGTCGGTCGACACCCGCCAGCGCCTTTCCTGCGACAGGCTACACCGCGGGTTGCAGCCGTCGAATGTCTGCCCCCGTTTCAGCATTGCAAGCGGTTCGCTCAACCGCTAACGATGCGGACCGGCAGGGCGCGGATGCCGCGGATGAAGTTTGAGTAAGAGGCGCGTCGGAGGCCCCACCACCTCGATGTCGAGGTCGCGCGCCAGTATCTCCTCCCAGAGCACTCGCAGTTGCAGGTCCGCCAGCCGGTCGCCCACGCAGCGATGGATGCCGGCGCCGTAGGAGAGATGTTGGCGCGGCCTTGCACGGTCGACGATGAAGGCGTCGGCGATTGTCGATCACGCTATCGTCGCGGTTGCCCGACACGTACCACATGACGACCTTGTCACCTTGCCGGATGCGCCTGGCCGGCAAGCTCGACGTCGCGGGTGGCCGTTCGGCGCATGTGGATCACGCGGTGTCTGGTAGCGGATGGTCTCGGCGACGAGGCTCGGCACGAGTGCTGGGATTGGCCTTGAGCTTCGCGAGCTCGCCTGGGTTCTCCGGACAGCGCCAGGAGACCGCCCGACATCGAGTTCCGCGTCGTGTCGTTGCCGCCGACGATGAGTAGCGCCAGGTTGCCGACGAACTCCATCTCGGGCATGTCGCGCGTGTCGTCGCTGTGTGCCATCATGGAAATGAGATCGAGCTTCGGTGCGCGCCGTCGCCCGCTCCCTCCAGAGCCCCTTGAACGCATCGGCCATGCGCAGAAGCTCGGCGAAGCGCTCCTCCTCCGAATGAACAGGCGCGTCGGGCGCGTTGCACGTTGCAGATGGCGACGTCCGACCAATAGGTGAGCTTGCGCCGCTCCTCCCACGGGAAGTCGAACAGCGTCGCCAGCATCATGGTGGTGAGCTCGATCGAGACTTTGTCCACCCAGTCGAAGGTCTCGTTGCGCGGCAAGCTCGTCGAGCACCGCACGGGTGCGCTGCCGGATCGTCACCTCGTAGCTGGCAAGGTTGGTCGGGGCCGCAACTGGGGCAACGGTCTTGCGTTGCGCCGTGTGGCGCGGCGGGTCCATGCGGATGAAGCTGCCGCGCTTCATGTCGGCCGGGCTGGTCCTCGACCTGGATGCCGCCGAGCTCGAGAGGAATAAGTCGCGTGGTCGAGCTCGACCGCCATGATGTCGTTGTAGCGCGTTACCGACCAGTAGGGCCCGTAGCGGCTGGCCGGCGCAGTAGTGGACGGGGCCTCGCGCCGTCAGGCGCGCAAAAAGCGGCGCGCCATCGTGTCCTGCTGGTAGAGGCTCGGATCGCTGACATCGATCGCATCGAGCGGCTCGCAGATCCTGGGCGACAAGGTTTTCTGTGGTCACGACCGCCTCCGAAGGAGAACCCTGTTTTGGGCATGCTTTCGGTGTTCTCGATGACGCGATACTATCGCAAGGATGGCGCCGGCGACACGGGCGGCATGGGCGGAAGGCCTCCCAAACGTTGACTGCGTCCGCGTCGCCAGCATGGCTTCGCCAAGGGCCTGAGAGCGCATGATCGATCCTCTGAGACTGCACCAAGACGCACTCGTCATCGACGGTCTCGTCTATCACTGTGATGGCGACGTCGCCGAGCTAAAGGTGGGTGGCGTCGATGCCCTGAACATCACGACTTGCCATTTCGAGGCTGACTTCCCTCAGGGCCTGCTCTGAGATCGCGCGCTGGCACGGCATTATCAATCGGCCCAACTCCCCGTGGCTGCTGGTCGAGACCGCGGCCGATCTCGAGCGTGCCAAGACCGAGGGCAAGGTCGGCATCATTATGGGCATGCAGAACATCAGGCCGGTCGCCGACGAGCTCGATCGCCTGTATTTCTTGCGCCGGCTCGGGCTTCGGATCATGCAGCTCACGTATAATTTCGGAACGCGTTTGGCGACGGTTGCCTTGAGCCCGAAGAGGCGGGCCTCACGCTGCTTGGCCGTGATGCCGTGAAAATAATGAATCAAATCGGCATTGCCATCGATCTTTCCCATGTCGGCCAGCGTACAATGCTTGGCGTGATCGAGGTTTCCTCGCAGCCGGTCCTGGTTACGCATGCCAACGCGCGCGCTCTCGCCAATCTGGAGCGCAACAAGACCGACGAAATCATCAAGGCAGTGGCGCAGACGGGCGGCGTGATCGGTGCCAGCATCTATGGCCCGATGTGCTGGGACCAAAATCCGGGGAGGAAGCCCAGTATCGACGACTATGTCCGCCACCTCGAGCACATCATCAATATTGCCGGCTTCGAGCACGTCGCCTTCGGCACCGACCTCGCCACCGGCAGTGATTACCGGCAATTGGCGTTCGAGCGCAGTCACTGGCGCCGCTGGGAAGGCATCAATCGCTTCAATCGGGTGTTCGGAGAGGATATTCCCTCTCGCTATCTGGTGGATTGCAACAAGCACTCGGAGCTGCCGAAAGTAACCGAGGCGCTGGTTCGGCGCGGCTGGAGGGAGGCGCATATTCGCGCCTACCTCAGGGGAGAACCTGCGACGCGTTTTGGACCGCATCTGGAGGGCCGGGCGTGCCCTAGACGCATGGATCGGCAAGTTCTGAAGCGGTCTCCCGGCGCAGTTGCGAGACGGTTCCCGATTGCCCGCAGCATAGGTTAGGCTCATCGAGTCCTGGCACGAGACGGGAGCATGGCAATGGCGTTCTACGAGCTTAGACAATACACGATCCGACCCGGCAAGATGGAGGCCTGGCTTCGGTGCATGCAGGAGGAGATCATCCCCTTCCAGGTGGCAAAGGGCATGGTGATCACCGGCAGCTACCGAGGGCGAACAGGACGACAGTGTCTACCGTCTGGATGCGTCGATTTGAGAGCGAGACGGAGCGCGAGCGGCTCTACAAGGCCGTCTATGAGAGCGAGCATTGGAAGAATGTCATCGCGCCAAAGGTTACCGAGCTCATTGATCGCTCCGCGATCAACGTCCAGCGCATTGTGCCGACCCGGCTATCGACGGCGCAGTAGCAAAAAAACCGAGCACCGCGAGCCCCTGCGCTCAGTATGGCAGCAAGGCGTCGCTGTGAAGGAGAACCGTGGCGGTGCCGCCCAAACCCGGCGCCGGAGCGTTCCGAGTTTCTCACGCCATGCGCCGCGTCAATCCGCGGGGTGCCGCGCGGGCGCTTTCTCATAGACTGCGTCTTGTGCCCGAATAGCACCTCGAGGTTCTTCCATGCATCGCATCACCACGTCCGCACAGCTAGATAGGCTCTATGGCGAGCCGGTTCCGGCGGCGATTGTCAAGGAAATCGACTATATTTCCGATCACTACAGGGCCTTTATCGACAAATCCCCGTTTGTTGTAATGGCCACGGTCGGGCCCGAAGGCTTGATTGTTCCCCGCGCGGCGACCCAGCTGGCTTTGTCCGCGTACGCGATCCCAACACCGTTTTGATCCCCGATCGGCGCGCGGCAACAACCGCATCGATTCGCTCCGCAACCTGGTGCGCGACCCGCGAATCTCGCTGCTATTCGCGGTCCAGGCATTGGAAACACGCTAAGGATCAACGGTCGTGCCGAGATCTCGACCGACCCCGACCTCTTGGCGAGCTTCTCAATTCACGGCAAGTCGCCGAAAACCGTCTTGGTCGTCACCGTCGATCGCATTTACACGCAATGTCCCAAAGCGCTCGTGCGCTCACGCCTCTGGAGCCACAGAGGCCCGGATTCCCCCGCTCCCGAGTTGCCGAGCGCCGGCGAAATGCTGGAGCGCCTCAGCAGAGGGTGGCATCGACGGCGCCGACTGCGACCGCGCTTATCCCCAGCGCCTGAAAGAGACCATCTACTAGCGCCAAGGCGCTCTTTGCTTGCGCGGTTGCTGCCGTCGATTTGCCCGAGGCTCGCCAGACCGCTTGCCTTCGAGGTAGGTCTAACCGCCCGTCTAGTGCGCAGCCGGGGTGTTGGGCGCCGCGGCCTCGACAAGCCGATGCGGGCCCGCAATCAGGCACCCTCGGTCTCTTCGATGCTGCAGCCGTTGATGCGCCAGGCGCCGTCGATTTCGACCATCTCATAGCGTGCGACGACGGTACCAGGTGTTGCTTTCGATGAGGACACGCTGGATTAGCCAGCCCTTGCGCGCCGTCAGAGTTTCAAAAAACGATGGCTGCGCGATCGGTAGACTTGTGGGTAACTGCGTTCGACCATGCGCATGAAGTTGGCCGCATCGCCAAATATCGACTGGATGGCGGAGATGCCAGGCGAAAGACGTCACCGCGTCGCCGCGGTTCATGGCCTCGAGCTGTCGGGCGATGACGCCGCGGATTGCCGTCTCTTGAGGGGATTGGGCGATGGCCGTTGTCGAGGCGATCGCCAGCAACACGATGGCGGCAAGGGTCTCAGCGCTTTTTCCGCATCGGTTTGGCGCTCCCATGTTTGATGCGATTGCTTCCTGTCCCGGCGCCTGATTGGCGGATCAGCTTCGTTGCGGTCATCGGCTGGAGCAAACTATAACGGTCATTCCTTCGCTGCGAGCAGCGGTAGCAACCCCAGGGGGCAGCGCCGTCAGCGAGCCTCAGGTGAGGTCGAGGCGATAGAACCGCGTGGCAGTCCCCGCGAAGAGCTCGGTTCTTTCGGCGTCACGAGCCCTGCGCTAAAAGCTTGCAGGCGTTCCAAAACACCGGGTAGCTGTAAGAACCTTGTCGACCGGAAAGTTACTCTCAAACATGCAACGCGAAAACGCCAAAGGCCTCGATACAGGCGTCGACATAGGGGTGCCACGCGGCGTGCCAACATTTCGGAGGAGGGCGGCTCGTGCCTCTCGTGGAAGCCGAAGCCGCCCATGCGCATGCCAAGTCCGCCCAGTTTGACGTAGACATTCCCGCACGCGGCCAGCGCCTTGATAGCGGCAAGCCAACCGGAAAACACTTCGGTGTGCTTGCCGGCATAAGCACCAATACCAATAGGTCCACCGACGTGATTAAGAACAATCCTGGTCTCGGGGAAGGCGCGCGCCAGCTCGGCGAGTTCGCCGATCTGCGGGTGATAAAGCCAAGCGTCGAAGGAAAGTCCGAGCCGGTCGAGCGCGGCGAAGCCCTGTCGGAAGCGCTTGTCGCCAAGGAGGCCCGGCGGCGGGTTATATGCAGGGTTGGCCATCGAGGCATCTCGATCCCAAGCGGTGATGTGTCGAATGCCCCGGAAGCGGTCGCCACCGGCGCGGATGTGGGCCAGCAACACGGGCTCCACGTGGCTGCCCAAGGTGAGGTCGGCGTGACCGACGATCCCGGCGCAGGCCCGCGTCTTACCATAGCTACCGCTGGCACTCATGGCCGCCACACCGATTGACGAATTCCGTTTCGCCCACGGGGGCGCATCTCGACGGGGCCCGGCGGCGCGCACCATTGCGCGCGCCTGCACAAACACCGTGGCGATGACGTTATGGCCGGTGTTCGTATCGGCCAGCAGATCATCGAGTAGATAGCGCCAGCCGGGGCGGTCCCAGAGATGGTGGTGCGCGTCCACGATCGCCAGATCCGGTTCAAGGATAGAGTTCTTGCCGCCGATCCAACCAATCTTGGCGCACCGCAAGATAAGTGGGGGATGAAGTGGCAGGCGCGGAAGACATGGTGGATCCTCTCCAGTAGGACAAAGAGAAATCGCGTTTCGCCGCAAGCTCATGGCTAGAGGATGTCGGCTTCGGTGAATCTCGACGCCACTTTGCCCGCAACCTGTTGGAAAACCATCGCAAGCCATCGCGGTTTTTGCCTTGCGTGCATCCATCAACGATGTTGAAGGCGAGAAAAAGATCCCAATCTTGGATGTTGGTCAGGAGCGCGGCGAACCGCCGCCGATTGAACTTGCCTTTCGATACAAGCTGACGCCAGAGCGCGATTGGCTCGTCGTGGTACTGCAACATCTGCAGCATATCGTCGTGGTTGCAAAATTCGGCGAGGAACGCGCGCGCGAGCGAAGCATGACTGTTAGCTGACCTAATGGGAGCACCCGGCGTCGCCTCAGCTTTGAAAGTGTCGTGCGTGTGAATGAGCACCTTGAGCCGCCAGTAGTCGGGTTCCGACAGCTTGTGGCGCAAGGCGTCGAGGTTGCGATCAAGCTCGGCAATGTGGGCGCAGATCGTTCCTCGGGATGACCCGGGCGCGGCTCACCCCAATCCAGATTGCGTTGGTAGCGTGGGTCCCTCGTGATGGCATTGAAGATTTGCTGATAGTCAGTCATTGCGGCCGCACGGGGTTGGCCGCGATGTGTGCTGCGGGCCGTGCGCTGGTCGCGGCATCGATGATTGCCGCGGCCCAATCGGGGAGGCTTACGCTTTAAGGCGGCAGTTCGCATGCGAGCGAGACCTAGCCCGCGTGGGTCGTGCGGGGCGAGCTTGGCGAATAGTGTACCGATCGATGTCGCCGTCGCCCAGCCAATGATTCCCCGGCGAGGGAGCGACTAGCCGGGGTCTTTCGCATCGCTAATGACGCGTTTCTGCGCGGCAAGATCGAGATCGCGCCTGCCGCGCGGTGGCCCAGTCAGCGTGCTTTGTTGCGCACGCTTTGGGGCCCCGTAGACAATTCGCCTTGCAAAGCTCGCAGTCGGGAGGGAGAGCCGAGCTACTAGCCGCAGGCGACGCAGTAGATGTCTTTCACCGACCCCGGCAGGGGCATTGCAGTCCAGGACTCACCTCCGTCCTGCGTGCCGAAAATCTCGCCTTGATAGCGAGCGCCGATGTAAACTTGGTTGGCATCCGACGGATGCAGAGCGACCGACATGATTGTGCCGTGCGCATCGACCTTGTCGAAGCGCTGCCAGGATCGACCTGCATCGTTGCTACGATAGACGCCGCCATTTTTGCTCGCCGCGGCAACGCTTAGGGCGCAATACATCGTCTTTGGATCGTGCGCCGCGACTTTCACGTCGCGCCCATAGGTAACAGGCGAGAATTTCTTCATCTCCATGTCCTGCCATGTCCGACCACGGTCGGTCTGAACGAAATAGGCCCATTCGGCAAGCGAGCACCACAGCCTCGGGATCGGCCGAGCTGATGGCGATGGCGTGACCATCGAGCATTCCCTCGGCGAAGGTGTCCGAGACAATCTTGCTTTGAGATGCGGTAACTCAGACAAACAGAATCAAATCGGCGCTGCAATCCTCCCAGGTCCCGCCGCTGTCGGTCGTGCGTATGACCCCATTCACCTCCAGCGCGGCATAGATTTCGTCGGGTCTTTCGGGATGTTGCGCCATACGCATAACGCGCACGGAGAACGGCGCGCTGGCGCGATCTTTGAGGTCCGGTCTGGGCAGACGTTGCCAGCTCTCGCCCCGGTCATCACTGCGATAGACATCGAGAGGCGATGCTCCAGCGTATATTCGTTTGTCATCCCTTATATCCACCAGGAAGGACCAGATCTGTTTACCCCGGTCCGGAAAGCGCGCCTGTTGGAACGTCGCACCGCGATCCTTGCTGCGCCAGACGCCATCGACAGTTCCGGCGAATACTATCGCTGGATCCGTGGGATGCACACAAAGGACGGTGTGGGTTTCCAGGTGCGTCAGAACATGGCTCCATTTGTCGTCCGCAGCGCCGCGCCGGAAAACACCGACACTGCCTTTCTCATCAGGACGTCCGACATAGCCTGCTACGCCAGCGTAGATGTTCGATTGCGCTGTCATGGGACAACCCTCCTATGCTCACGGCTGTATGCTAGGACATCTGGGCGTTGCCGGCTATCGCGGTCGTGATCCGGGCGCAGCGGTGGCCGACAAAAGATCAGTCGTTGCGGCACGTGCCAAACGCTTTCAGCGTTGGCAGCGGGTCACACTACCTCTCCTTTAGATCTCTGCTCCAGGCTATTGCTCGCCGGCCCGCCGCCGCGGCTCTCCGCTCAGTCGCCGGCGCGGTCACCCAGGGGCTTGTCCTGGGCTAAGCGCGCACCTAACGTGGCTGCGAGCGAACCGAAATCAGCAAAAAGTAATCCAGGAGCACTCACGATGCCGCGGCTACGCTTTGGCGCCTTTCTCGCCCCGCATCATCCCTCGGCGAGCATCCGATGCTGCAGTTTAGGCGCGATCTTGATTTCGTGGAGCACCTCGATCGGCTCGGCTTCGACGAATTCTGGTGCGGCGAGCACCACTCGAGCGGTTGGGAGATGATTGCTTCACCGAGATGTTTTTGGCGGCTGCGGGCGAGCGCTCCAAACGTATTCGGCTAGGTACAGGGTGATCTCGCTGCCCTACCACCATCCATACAACGTTGCCCAGCGCATGGTGCAGCTCGACTACATGACGGGCGGGCGGGCTATTTTCGGCTCTGGACCTGGTGCGCTGGCCTCAGACGCGCACACGCTCGGCATAGACCCGATGGTCCAACGCGATCGCCAAGATGAGGCCATCGGCGTCATCCGTCGCCTGTTCAGGGGCGAACGGGTGACGCTCAAGAGCGAATGGTTCACGCTGCAGGATGCAGCGCTGCAGCTGCCGTGCCGTTGCAAGAGGATATGCCCTTTGTCGTCGCCTCGCAGATCAGCCCCTCCGGCATGACGCTCGCCGGCAAGCACGGCATCGGCATCATCTCGATTGGCTCGATGTCAGAACGAGGGCTTGCAATCCCTGCCGCAGCAGTGGGCGTTTGCGGAAGAATCGGCAAGGAAGCACGGCAAGACGGCGGACCGGCAACAATGGCGCGTGCTGTTGAGCTGGCACATTGCCGAGACGCGCGAGCGCGCCCGCATCGAGGCGCGCGATGGCCTGCAGCGCCATCACAACGAGTACGTCTTGGGAACCTTGCAACGACCGGGATTGAAGCCCTACGCATCGCCCGACGAGGCGGTCGACAAGACCGCGTTCTCGGATGGAGCCGCGGCCACCATCGGCACGCCGGACGATCTTGTCGCCAAGATCAGAACGTGCTGCAAGTTAGTGGTGGTTTCGGCACGGTCGTGGGATTCGTTCATGATTGGGCGAACCCCGAGAACACCTTCCGCAGTTGGGATCTGGTGGCACGCTACGTTGTGCCAGAGATCAACGGCTACCTCGATGGATTGCGGCGGTCGCAGAGGTTCGTTATCGAGAACCGAGGCGTGTTCGGAGCGCAGTCGCGAGGCCGTCATGGCGAAGATCATGGAGAACGAGAATGCGGCTGCCGCGCTCGCCGTCACAAAGTCTCCCCACTTCTGCTGCATCGGAGGAAACGTGCCCGATCTGCCGAAGGCTCGGGCACCACGCAACACGCAGTAATGCTGGTAAGGAAGTGCCGGTCATGAGACCTGGAAGCATTGGCTCGCCACCTAGTTTGTCTTCGCCCACGCCAAATCCACTGGCGCCCAATTCTCCGAAGGGAATGAACCATGAAGCTCAGGCAAGCTTGGGGTGTGGGCCGGCCTTGACGCAATGGCGGCGGGCGACGCTTTAGCCTTCGCGCGTCGGCTGGAAAAACGTGGCTATGCGACGCTGTGGGACGCCAGAGAGTCGGGGGCGCAATGCCCTTGTCAACGCGGCTTGGCTGCTGGCCGGTACCTCGAGCCTTATCGTCGCAACGGGCATCGCCAATATTTATGCGCGCGATGCGGTGGCGATGGCGAACGCACAGCGCGGCCTGAACGAACAGTCGGGCAACCGATTCTTGCTCGGGCTCGGCGTCTCGCATCGGCCGTTGGTGTCAGATATGCGCGGCCATGTGTATGGTAGACCCGTAGCGACCATGCGCAGCTACCTTGAGGCGATGCGCGCCTGCCCCCTATCAGGCCCCGCCGCCGTCGCAGCCACCTAGAACCGTACTTGCCGCGCTGGGGCCGAGGATGCTGGCGCTGGCTGCCGAGATGACCGACGGCGCACACCCCTATTGCGTGACACCCGAGCATACCGCACAGGCGCGCCGTATACTGGGACCCGGCAAGCTCTTGTGCCCCGGAGCTCATGGTGCTGCTCGAAACCGATGCCGCCAAGGCGCGCGCGGGGCGCGCGCACCGCGCTCGCAACCTACCTCCAGCTCGAGAACTACGCCGAACAACTGGCGCCGACTTGGCTTTACGGACGATGATCTTGCCGGCGGCGGCTCCAACCGCTTCGTGGACGCCAATGTCGCCTGGGGCGATGAAGGTGCCATCCGCGAGCGCATCCAGCTCTTCTGGGACGCGGGTGCCGATCACGTGTGCATCCAGTCGATTCACCCCAGCGGCTCGCGCACCATCATGGACGAGCGGATTTTTGACTTGCTCGCCCCCGCGGGTGCTCCCTGAACGCTCAACGGAGAGATGTCATGTCCCGCGAGGCGACAAGGAACCGCGGCAAGGGAGATCGCGGCAGGCCTTGGGCTCGACACCACGCGATCACCGGTGCCGGGTCTGGACGACTTGATGGCAGAGGCGGTGTATGAAGGAATTTGGGGGCGACCGCAGCTCGCGCTCGCTGAGCGCGCAATTTGTGCGCTGGCGGTGTTGAGCTCGCTGCAACGCCTGCCCTCGCTGAAGTCGCTTGTCGCAGCCGCGTTGCGGGTCGGGCTTACGCCACGCAACATTCTCGAAGTGTTCGTTCAAGCCGGGCTCTATGCGGGGTTTGTCACCACCGATGCCTCGGTCGCGGTTGCCCAGGAGGTCTTCCAAGCTCGCGGCCTCGGGCTGGTCTTTGAACCCCAAAGCATGGACAGCACTGAGGAGCTTGACCGCAAGGGGCGCGAAGTCATGGCGCTACTGCACGGGTCGCGCGCAGAGGAGGGGTATGCGGCTCCTGGAAATAGCGTCACGGGCGCGCTTTACCCAATGGCGATCCGCTACGGCTATGGCGAGCTCTGGTCTCGGCCCGGTCTCGACCATCGCCAGCGCATGCTGTGTGCGCTTGCCGCGTTCACGCGCGTTGGGGCTTGAGGGCCAGCTCGAAAGTTCGCAAAATCTGCGGGCAATGTCGGTTTGACGCGTGAGGAAGTGATCGAAGCCGTCATCCAAACGGCGCCCTATGGCGGTTTTCCTCGCGCGCTCAATGGTCTCGCCTTTGTCAGCGAGGTTCTTGCGGGTGCCTCGGTACGAGCTGCTGAGCGGAAACAGACATTGATCCCCACAATTTCAGAGATCTGGAACGCGGTGCTGCGCCAGAAGCAGGACGTCGCCGCGCTGTTTGCTGCTCTGCGCGCCGGTAGCCGTGTTGGCGATGGCGTCACCCGCGATACCTATGGGCCGGGCGAGGAGTTCGCGCACCAGCTGATCACCGCGCACGCTGGTGCCATGGGGCTTGAAACACGCCGCGATCACGCCGCCAATCTTTTATGACACTGGCCGGCAGGAACCGAAGTGCGCCGCGCCTCATGACGGGATCGCACCTCGATCCTGTCGCCAACGGCGGCAACTTCGACGGCGCTGCCGGCGTCATTGCCGGCCTGGTCGCGAGCAAAGGCCTGCAACATCTGGGTCTGCAGCCGCACTGCGACGTCACTACGGTGGCAATTCGAGCCGAGGAAAGTGTCTGGTTCCAAGTCTCATACGTCGGCAGTCGTTCGGCCTTCGGGATGCTCCCGGCGGGGGCACTCGAGGCAAGGCGTGTCGACACGGGCCGCACCCTTGCCGAACACATGGCGGCATGCGGCGCAAGCGTGGAGGCTGTGCGGAGGGGAGATGCAAGTCTCCGGATGCCGGGTCTATCAAAGCCTTTGTGGAGCTGCATATCGAGCAATCCCCACAACTGATCGAAGCCGGGATGCCGGTTGGCATCGGCACCGGGGTCCCCGGCAACTTCCGCTATCCGGCCCTGAAGATCCTGGGCGAATACGCTCATGTCGGTCTCGCCAGGCGTTTTCGCCGTGATGCGGTGGTGGCAGCAAGCGAGTTTGCCATTGGCCTCGACGACATCTGGAGACTGAGTGACGCGGCCGGCCGGCCGATGGCCTTTACCATCGGGCGCTTCCATACGGACCCGAAGCAACACGCCCTGACAAAGGTGGCCGGAGAGCTGACCCTTAGCCTGGACGTGCGTGCGTATAGCACGGCTCACCTCGCCGAGCTTGAGGCGCAGCTCTTTGAGCTTGCGAAAGGCATTGGAAAAAAGCGCGGCGTGCAGCTTCGAGTTCGGCGCGCGCACGTCCGCCGAGGTGGCCCCTCGCACTCCGAACTCATGGTCAATTGACGGATTGGGCGGCGGCGCTCGGTATTGCGACCATGCCGCTGGCAAGTCCCGCTTCCCATGACACCGCGACCTTCACCGTGGCGGGGGTGCCGTCCGCCATGTTGTTCGTGCGCAACGCCAACGGCAGCCACAACCCGCACGAGGCCATGGAGATCGATGATTTTCTGGAGGGTGCTTGCGTGCTTACGGGTTGGCTTATCGGCGAGGCTAGCTCGACCTCAACCTGCACACTGCACTCTGACGCCTACCCAGAAGGCGAGGGAACGCCGGCGCGGGGTCAATCGGCATCAAACAGGGTTCAGCCTCGCCTTGGCACCGACGAGATCCGCCGTGGCAAAACCCTCGCTAAAAGCTCCGAAAGCTCACTCAGTTGCGGTCGATACTTGTCGGCGTCTCGTCTCGGCTCGTGAAGGTCGTACATACTCATGCAAAGCCTTAGTGCCAGGGATTTCGCCTTTTGTTCGCGTGCCACCTTAAGTCCCCTGGAAAACCAATGTTCCGCCTGATCTAGATCTTGGTGAGAGCGCCGCTAGAGCCATCCCCGAGTAGGCGGTATATCTCGGCCGTATAAAAGCTGACGGAGCCCTCCTCTTCCAGCCCTATCTGGGCCTGCTCCAAGAAGTCAAATGCTTGCCCGTAGCGCGCCACGATAGTTCACCTCGACGTGGATGGTGGACCTTCCCAAGCGTGAAGCGCGCCGGCCGTGCAGTGGCTAGCGGTACCGCCCCGCTTGCCAGCATTTAGAAAAATCCAAGGAGCCCTCGCGAGCTATCAGGGTTGTCCCCGATACCGGAACTAGAAGCTCCATTGCGATGTTGCAGGCTCAGTCGCGTCGGTTGAAACCGGCGGGCTTTCGATGGTTTTTGCGACAGGCTGAAGCTGGAGGACAGATCGGCATCTCTTATTTGCCGCCTAAAGACTTTTTCGCATCTGCCTTTGCGTTAGCCGACCGATCCTGCAGTTGAACCCGGGAACGCAGCCACGTCTTATTTGGAGACAGCAATGACGCGGACTAGCAAAGCAGCCTCGCCGATCGGTGGCCCGACCCAGCCACCGGCGAAGATTGAGGTCACGCTCACCGTCAACGGCGTCGAGGCTCGCCTTGAAGTCGCGCCGTGGACGACCCTGCTCGATGCCCTACGCGATCACCTCGACCTGACCGGCACAAGAAGGGCTGTGACCATGGTCAATGCGGCGCCTGCACCGTCCTTGTCGATGATCGGCGCATCAATTCCTGTCTCACTCTCGCGATCATGAAGGACGGTGCTCAGGTCACGACCATCGAAGGGCTGGCCGCGAATGGTGCTTTGCATCCGTTGCAGCAGGCGTTCATCGAGCACGATGCGTTTCAGTGCGGCTATTGTACGCCCGGACAGATCTGTTCGGCCGCTGGCCTCATCGCTGAGGGCAAGGCCAAGACCAGCGATGAAATTCGAGAGCTTATGAGCGGCAACATCTGCCGCTGCGGCGCCTATCCCAACATCGTTGCGGCGATAGAGCAGGCAATGGGCGTAATGAGGGATAAGTCATGATAAACTTCAGTATGCGCGCGCCAGCGAGCGTGGCGGATGCGGTCCGTCAAATCGCCGTGGCGCCGGGCGCGAAATTCATCGCCGGCGGCACCAATCTGGTTGACCTGATGAAGGAGGATGTGGAGCGGCCGACGCGGCTGATCGACATCACGCGGCTGCCATTGAAGGCGGTCGAACAGATGAGCGACGGTAGTCTCCGCGATCGGCGCGCTCGTGCCCAACACAGACCTTGCCTATCATCCGCTGATCGAGCAGCGCTATCCGATGCTGTCGAGTGCTATTCTGGCCGGAGCCTCGCAGCAGTTACGCAACATGGCATCTACCGGCGGCAACCTGCTGCAACGGACGCGCTGCCATTACTTCTATGACGCTGGTGACACCTTGCAACAAGCGTGAGCCGGGAACCGGCTGCTCGGCACTCAATGGCATCAACCGGATGCACGCGATACTGGGCAGCAGCGAAGCTTGTATCGCAACGCATCCCTCGGACATGTGCGTCGCGCTTGCTGCGCTTGAGGCCAAAGTGCATGTGCTGGGACCAGCCGGCGAGCGCGCGATCCCGTTCGCGGATTTTCATCGCTTGCCGGGTGATACCCCACAAATCGACACCAATTTGCGTCCTGACGAGATCATTACAGCGGTAGAGCCGCCTGCGGCTGGCTTCGCCGACCACTACACCTATTTGAAGATCCGCGATCGCCTATCCTACGCCTTCGCGCTCGTGTCTGTTGCGGTGGGGCTTGAACTAAGCGGCGGCGTTGTTAGGCAAGCACGCTTCGCGCTCGGGGGCGTAGCGCACAAGCCCTGGCGCGAGCCGGCAGCGGAAGCAGCCCTGCGTGGGCGAGCCCCCAACGATAGGAATTTCAAGGTCGCGGCCGATACCCTGCTGCGTGACGCCAAGGGCTATCCGTACAACACTTTTAAGATCGACCTTGCGCACCGCGCGCTTGTTCGTGCGCTGACGCAGGGCAGCACAGGGCACACCCCAATCACAATCCAACAAGAAGATTTTGTGAGCAAGCAATGACGCCTTTCATTGATGCATGGGCAACTGCAGTCGGCCCAGAGTTGCTGCTCGATCGCCGGCAGGGAGACAAGCATGGTGAGAGACATTAGCCGTCGCGGCGTCCTCAGCGGCGCGGCAGCGGCTGGATCCGTGGGTTGGAGTGGCCTAGATTGATCCAGCAGATTTGAGGCGCCCTGCCATGGCCATTGCGCAGGAAAGTCGAGGGAGTAGAGCATTGATGTCTTATATCGGCACGCCAACGTCACGCGTCGACGGTCGGGCGAAGGTCACCGGCGCGGCGAAATATGCCGCTGAGTTCAACGAACCCGGCCTCGCCCTTGGCCCAGGTCTCGCCCACGGCAGCGTCGTTACTTCCGGCATCGCCAAGGGCCGCATCCTGCAGATCGATACGAGCGAGGCGCGCCGCGTCGCCAGGCGTGATCGACGTGCTCACCCACCAGAACCGACCGCAGATGGCGGACACCGATAGCGCCCATAAGGATGAGGTGGCGCCGGAGCGAGGCTCGCCCTTTCGGCCGCTTTATGACGACAAGGTCATGTTCAGCGGCCAGCCGATCGCGCTGGTCGTAGCCGAAGAGCCGGAGATCGCGCGCTTTGCGGCGTCGCTGGTGCGAGTACGAATACGAGGAAGAAGCGCACGTCACGGACCTCCACCGCCAGCGCGAGGTCGCCTTCAGCTCCCACAAAGCCGGGAGAGAGTATGTTCGGGCCCCCAAGCCGCGCGGCAGGGCCGAGGAGGCCTTGGCTGCAGCTGCGGTCCGCCACGGCGCCGAATACTACGTCCCCATCGAGCATCACAACCCGATGGAAATGTATGCCGTCGACGGCAATCTGGGACGGCGACGGAAAAGTGACCGTCTACGACAAGACGCAGGGTGTGCAAAACGTCCATCGCTATCTGTGCGGGGCACTCGTAATCGAGCCGGATGATGTGCGCGTCATGTCACCCTACATGGGCGGTGGCTTCGGTTCCGGCCTGCGCCCGCAATACCAGGTTTTGCTTGCCGCTCTAGCTGCGCGTGCGCTCAAGCGCTCGGTGCGTCTCGCGCGCTGACCCGCAAGCAAATGTATGCGCTGGGCTATCGGCCCGCCATGTTGCAGCGGATTGAGCTTGGCGCCAACAGTGATGGGACCCTTGAGGCAATCACGCATGACGCGATCACGGTGACATCGCAATTCGAGGACTTCTATCGGCAGGAGACCGGCTGGTCCGGGCTGCTTTACGCCTGCGCCAACGCGAAATACCAACACAAGCTCGCTCGACTCGATCTCGCAACGTCGTGCGACATGCGCGCCCCGAGCGCCGCAACCGGGGTTTACGCGCTCGAATGCGCCATGGACGAGCTTGCGGTCGCGCTCAAGCTCGATCCGCTCGAGCTGCGCCTGCGCTGTTATTCCGACCGGGACCAGACCACCGATCGGCCGTACAGCAGCAAGAACCTGCGCGATTGCTACCGCCAGGAGTGCCGAGGCGTTCGGTTGGCAGCGGCGCAACGCCGAGCCACGTTCCATGCGTGATGGCAGCGAGCTCGTGGGCTGGGGAATGGCGAGCGGTGTTTGGGAGGCGTTGCAGATGCCGATCGCGGTGCGCATCGCACTCTCTGCCAATGGTCATGCAGAAGTTTCTTGCGCAACTTCCGACATCGGCACGGGCACCTACACGATCATGGCGCAAGTTGCGGCCGACATGCTCGGGCTGCCGCTCGAAAACATCAGCATCAAGCTTGGCGATTCGACGTTGCCGCAATCGCCCGTTGAAGGTGGATCATGGATAGCGGCCTCGGTCTCAAACGGCATTGCGACCACATCGTCCGCGGTTCGCAGTGAACTGCTGCGCCTGGCAAAGCAGATGCCGAATTCACCGTTTGCGGACGCTGGCCCTGACGACGTTGCGCTCGCTGATGGCAAGCTTGTAGGCAAGCGAGATGCTTCGCGTGAGATATCGATCGCCGACGCGATGCGGTATGGCGCTGTCGATCGTATCGAGCAGCAGAAGGCGACCACGTTCGCCGACGATGGCTCACGCGCCCACAATACGCATTCGGCAATCTTTGCCGAGGTGAAGGTGGACGAACAGCTCGGCGTGATTCGCGTCACCCGTGTCGTCAACGCCGTTGCCGCCGGTCGCATCCTGAACACAAAAACGGCGAGCAGTCAGATCATGGGCGGCGTGGTGTGGGGTATCGGCATGGCATTGCACGAAGAGACGCTGATCGATCACAATTTCGGTCGCATCATGAATGCCAACATCGCCGAATATCATGTGCCCGTGAATGCCGATGTGCGCGATATCAAGGTGATTTTCGTCGATGAGGTTGATGACAGCATCAATCCGCTCGGCATCAAGGGCGTGGGTGAGATTGGTATCGTCGGTGTCGCAGCGGCCATCGCCAATGCGGTCTATCACGCAACGGGCAAACGCGTCCGGGACTTGCCAATCACTCTCGATAAATTGCAACGCTGATCGGTTTCCCTAACGTTTGGCTCGTACCCCCAGAGCCTGGCGGCATCGTTTGAATGTTCTGTGCGTCCCACGAACGCTCCCCAGCAAGCGAAGACGAGGAAGCATCCGGCCCCCGCAAGCCGGATGCTTCTCCAGGATCTCCTGGATTACCACCGCGGCACCCGCTGCGCGCGCTTGGCGTCCAGAAGCAGACTTGCTCCAATTAGGACTCAGCGAGGGCTCCCGCATCTTCCCCACCTCGGCACGGCCGTGGGCGAAGTGTGGCTTTGCAGCCACATTTTTATCCATGAGCACCCTGGATCCAGATGCAGACTGCGTGAAAGTGCGCTGGTCGGCGATCTTGCCTTACTTTGAAGGTCACGAACACGCTGGCTCTCAGCGTCGCGCGCGTCGGCAGCGGCAGAGACCTTTCCACGTGGAGCGATTTCGCCCCGGAGATCATGGGTACTTACGCCGCGCGGAGCGCATGGAGTGACCATCCCGTTGCCGGCAATCGCCATCTTGGCCGCTTGACGGCCCCGCCGGCCACGGCGGACGATCTCCTGCGGGAGCGATGCAGTGCTCCCACGAGCACGTCAATGTCGACCTGGAGCTTTGATCGTCGATACCTAGCCCGTGGAAGGGGAATGCGGCGACCCTTTCCGAAATTCAATCTTACTGCGGTTGAGATGGGGAGCGATCTCGAATGCAAGCCAAGAAAGTGATTTGGATTACGGGCGGCGGTACTGGGATCGGCAAGGCAACCGCGCTTGCCATGGCGGACCCTTCCGTCCACGTTGTCCTATCTGGCCGTCGTCGATCCGAGCTCGACAGCGCCGTGGCAGCAGTTCGCGCCACAGAAGGCAACGCGGAGGCGCAGGTGCTCGACGTGGGTGACGCGAGCCAGGTTGCACAAGTTGCCCAAGCCATTCTGGCGCGCCATGATCACGTAGACATCCTTATCAACAGCGCCGGAACCAATGTGCCAAAGCGTGCCTGGAACAGCGTGACCATGGAGGACTTCCGCCGTGTCGTTGACGTAAACTTAAACGGCGCGTTCAACTGTATCAGCACCGTCCTCCCCGCCATGCGCACGCGGCGGAACGGAACGATCATCAATGTTGCCTCGTGGGCTGGCTTTTATCTGACACGTCTGACCGGACCTGCCTATAGCGCCAGCAAGCGAGCAATGATTGCGATGACGGAGTCGCTAAACATGGAAGAGTGCGCGAATGGAATTCGTGCCTGCGTAATTTCACCGGGCGAGGTCGCCACCGAAATCCTCCAGACGCGAGCAGCGCAACCTGCTGAAGAAGACTTGCACCGCATGCTCCAGGCCGAAGATCTCGCGCAAACCATCAAACTCGTTTGCGATTTGCCACAGCGCGCGGCAATACATCAAATCGTGCTCGCACCAACCTGGAATCTGCATGTATTTGGGATTCAAGGAGCTCGGAATTTAGCCAAGGGCCGGACTAAACCGTGGCGTCGGCCTTCGGATGGCGTAAGCGACCAAACCGTCGCAAGCATGGCCACGACGGTCTAGGTTTTTGGATACTTCCGTTGTGGCCCGAGGCTAGAATGGTCAAAGGCGGGCGAGAAACCGGCACGCTGGACTGACGCGCAGCGCCCTGGCGCCTCGCGTGCTACGCCTGGCGGCAGCTTCCTCGTTGCCCAGCGGCTGAGCGTTAAGTGATTGCGCGAAGGCCCAACGCTATTGGGCTGGAACGTTCTTCAAATTGGATAACCACTCCATTTTGCAATACCTTCGCCGCCAGCTCCTTATCGATATGCGGGGCGATCAACTTCTGGAACGCAGAGCGAACTTGCTGATACTCACGCGGGCAATTGGCCGCGCGTTCCTTCGGCAGATATTTGTCGTCCACAATGCCTTTAAACATTTCCGGGTTCGCTCCATAGGCCATGCACAGTAGATTGTAGAACCGCTGCGCCGGCAGACCATGCACATCCGAGAAAGCCTTGATCGGTAAAGATCACATTGGGGTTATCGATGACGGACTTATATGCATAGGCCGGCGCCGCCGATAAGTCGAGGCGCTTCATCCTTTCCAAGCAGCAGCATGAGATAGGCCGAGAATTGATCGGCCACGTCTTCTGCGTTTCCGAATGACGGCACGTCGAGCATACTGAAAACGGCATGCCCAAACTCATGGGCGACGACATATAGGAACTGTCCGACCATAGCGTCTTCAGGCGAGACACCGGCAGCCGTTGTTGTCTTCGGCACGTTCTGTCGTATTTCTTCCAAGTATTCGTAGCAAAGAGTGAGCTCGGAACCCGAATACCAAGCATTCGACCGGCCGTCGCATCCGATTGTCTTGATTGTCAAATCCGTAGGTAGACTGGAAGGGGCCGAAAATCTCCTGCAGCTTCTCGAGGACACGGTGTTTTTGTAGCATCTCATAGAGCTGTTGGTGCGCCGGGTTTTGCGGTTTCACGTACTCTATGCGTATGCGCCTGCGGTTCTGCGTTGCTCGCGGCCAGCGCGGAGCCGATGGCCAGAAGGAGCCAGGTTCCGGCGGCGAGTGTCAGCTTGGCGGTGTGCATTACTTAGCCCCACGCCGTCTGCTTCGCGGTGGTACTCGTCTCAAACAAGAGGGGCTCCCGGTCTTGCGTTCATAGCGCGCGCAGTGCAAAGGCAGCCTAACTTGCAGAACGCGACACACTGCATCCGCATTTTTACGCAGTTCCTCATGCGGCCGACCCCCGCCGACTAAGTAGTGCTCGCCGTCGCGGTTGCTTTGTCGGATCCGGATAGCATGCGACCGTCCCTCGCACGGGGAAGCTGTGCGGCAAAGCAAGGAGCCCGTCCGTCGCTCAGGGCTTGGGCCGCGAGCAAGCGATAGCCGCCGACTTCGGCCGCGCTCGAAGCTCTTTGCCAAGGTCAGAGCCAGTCGCGACTCCTCTCAGCAGCACCGAGGTGGGCCGCCATACTCGCTTCTGCTACGAAGTACCGCTTATCGTGTGGGCAGGTTATTGGGTTGATAAGGTTCGAGCAGGTGCCCAGCCTGGACCCAGGCATCAATTCCACCCAACAGCGGGCGTATCCGCTTGAACCCCGCACGGCGCAGATGCTTGGCCGCGGTCGCAGCGGAAGCTTCATTCCGGGCAAGCGCAATAGACGATCGTCTCGTGTTCGTGCGGGTAGACCTCCAACACTGCCTCAATTTCCGTAGGATGCGCCGCGACGGCCCCCGGAATGATGCCTCCTGCAGTGAGCGCATCGAGCGGCCGCACGTCCAGGATCAAAATCTTCTTTCCGTCGGCCATGAGATGCCGAAGTTCATCCACCGTGATTCGGCTCATCCGAAGACTGCGGATGAACAGCTGGCGCTGAACCCATCTTGCCGCCATGTAAAGGGCCAGCACTGCAAGCGCGGCAATGGCGCCCCAAAGACCAAACGCCGCGAGCTTGTCAACCACACTTATGATTTCGTTTTGCAACATCCAACCCAATGCTGTGATGGCACCTATGAACAGCAATGCACCAATGGCGTCTAGAAATAGAAAAAGCGGCAAACGCATCTGGGTTATGCCGGCCATCGCCACCGAAAGGAGCGAAACGCCGGGGACGAATTTCGCAAAAATGAGTGATAGCGGGCCGACCCTGGCCAGCATCGCTTCCGTTTGGCTCACGCAGAAGTCCGGTGAAAGGGAGACCTTGCAAACCATCGAGAGAATGCGGCGACCAAACCGCCTGCCGCACCAATACTGCGCCAGGTCTCCAAGCAAAGCTCCGCCGACCCCAGCCATCACCACGGTCGCGAGTTGATTGGGATGCTGAGCGCTCAGTGCTGCCGCCGTCAGCACGGTGGGAAGGGCGGGCAGCGGCAGGCCGCCCTGGTTAAGCATGACGTTGAGGGAAAACCGCCCAGGGAGCGTTGCTTTGCAGAGTTGAGATAACATCCTGCATGTTGAGAATGCTCGTTGCGGCTACTGTGTCATGCAGCGCGCCTTTCGTCTACGCCTGATCTCGATGAACTCGCTGCTTGATCAACATGTTGGCAGACCATTCGGCTTGCTGCGCATGGGACCAGTATGGCGGCACGAACGGCGGCGAAGGGGCAGGCAAGACGGCAAGTAGTCCGCGCAGCGCACAGGTGCCGCAGCGGGCTTGGCACGACAGGATTGAGCTGGGTGCGGTCGCCGAAGCCGAAATCGTCAACCAGAGCGTCGGATAGGGACCGGCATGTCAGAAGGGTTCGTCATTTGCGAAGACGGTTTTGCGATCGCTACACGTCGCGCTCGTAGCGAGGTGGAAGCACGGCCCGCACAGCCACGCCGTGGTGCGTCTGACCACAGCGATGACGCAAGAAGCGGCCAATCTCGCGCCCTATATCACCGTCTTGCCGCTGCTGGCGGCAACCCCAGCAGCGCGTACGACAATCGAAGAATTCACGAACAGCTGGATGCCGCTGATGACGGTGATCGGCTATGCACTGAGGCGAGCGTTCATTGGCGGAGACTGATGCAAACCCTCACCTGCGACACCCTGCGGTATCCATGAACCCCACCGGTATCCCCCCAATTCTCGATGAGAAGCACTACGGCGAGCTCTCGACCTTCACGCCGCAAAACCTGCTACGGGAGGCGCGGCGACAAAAGGCGCTCGCAGAGGTCGACGTGCCGCCGGTTTGTTGTGCTCGACCCAGACGGCGACCTTGTCCGGCGCCTTAAGTCGAACGGGCAGGCGCGGCTCGACCCTTCTTGGTCATGTTACCACACACAACTTTACCGAATGTCGCATGTCGATCTCGAGTTGGGATTCGTCGGGTGCGCAGTCGGTTCATCCTTTGCCGTCCTGGTCGCCGAGGAGCTATTCGCGTCAGGCTGCGGCCTTCTGATCAGCATGACGTCGGCCGGCCAGCTCGTAGAACTCCGCCCGCCTCCATATTTCGTGCTGATCGAACGCGCGCTCAGGGACGAGGGAACGAGTTACCACTATCTCCCGCCGGCCGAATTCAGCTCGGCAAAATGCTGGGCTGCTGGCTGCGACGACCGATGCGCTGCTTGGGCTAAACCTTTCGGTCGAACGCGGTGCAGTTTGGACGACGGATGCCCCATTCGCGCGAGACCCGAACCGCCATCACCGCCATGAAAGCCAAAGGCTTGCTAGCGGTGGAGATGGAGGCAGCCGCGCTTTATGCGTTTGCCGAGGCACGAGACAAACCCGTTTTATGCTTTGCGCATGTGACGAACCAGATGGCGACAATCGCCGGTGATTTCGAGAAGGGCGAAGCAGACGGAACCGTTGACGCTTTCGCTATCATCACTGCTGCGGCACGCGTCTGGCGACCGAAGGCAGTTTGACGGCCCGCGAAGCAATCCGCTCCCGACCTTCCCATCGCCGACATTCCTCCGCGCTTTGAAGCGAGACGGGAACGGCTAATCGGCATCCCGGAAGTGATGGCCCTGTTGGGCGGCGCCGCGGCACCGGCCATCGTGATCGATGCGATGGTCGTGCCGATCTCAGGTCCTGGTTTTCGCGCGCGTTTGCACGAACTGGCTCAGGCCGAGCAGAATCACAGAAAGCGCAATGAGCAACGTCGAGATCGAGGCGATGGTCGGATCGATCCTCGTCGCGTAGCGCGTTGAACATACGCTTGGTCAGTGTCGCTTTGTCACCCCCGGCGATGAACAGCGAGATCACCACCTCGTCGAGCGATGTGATGAAGGCCAGAAGCGCGCCCGAGATCACCGAGATCCGGATCTGCGGCAGCGTCACCGTGAGGAAGGCCCACGGCCGGCTCGCGCCCAGGCTGCCGTGCGACCATTTCCTGGTTCATGTCGTAGCTCTTGAGACTTCGAGGCAACGGTAATCACAACTAGCGGGATGGCCAGCACGGAATGCGCCAGCACGATTCCGATCAACGTGTTGTTGAGTCCCAACTGCGCGTAGAAGAGAGAAGATGCCGATTGCGATCAGGATTGCGGGAATGACGAGCGGTAGGGTGAAGAGCGCCGTAGTGCCAGAACGGACCATCGGCTGCGCAGCGCTCTTGCAGACCGTAGGCGGCAAGCGTACCCAGTGTCGTCGAGAGCAGCATCGTGAAGAATCGCGGCCGCGAACGAGACATAGGTCGCCTCGCGCCATTCGATGGCTCCGAAATAGGCCGAGTACCAGCGTGTCGACCAGGCCGGAGGCGGGAACGCCAGGTAACGCGAGTCAGAGAAGCTTAGGGGAACTACCAACAGGCTAGGCGCAATCAGGAACAGGACGATCAAGCTGACGATCGCGTAAAGCCACAATCGCCGCCGGTGCGGGATCTGGGTTTCCGTCGCTGGGCTCGCGGGCATGTCAACGTGCTCCGGTCAGCTTGTCGAAGCCAATCACGCGGCCCAGCAGCCAGAGGATGCCGAGCGTCAGCACCAGCAGCACGACGCCAAGCGCGCTCGCCGCGCCCCAATCTCCGTAGTAGGAGACGTTGCGCTCGATCTGCATGGACCACATCATCACGCGACCTCCGCCGAGCAGGGGCCGGCGTGACGTAGAAGCCGAGGCAGAGAACGAAGACGATAACGATGCCGGCGACGAGGCCCGGCAGCGACAGCGGCACGAAGATCTGCCAGAAGGCTTTCACCGGCGACGCCCCGAGATTGGCTGCGGCGCGCATGTAGTCGGGATTGATGGCACGCATCGACGCGTAGAGCGGCAGCACCATGAAGGGCAGCATGATGTGCACCATGCCGATTGTCGTGCCGGTGAAGTTGTGCACGAGCTGCAGGGGCCTATCGATGAGGCCGAGGTCGGAGAGCCACGTGTTTACCAGCCCGCGCCGTTGCAGCAAGACGAGCCACGCGTAGCAGCGCACCAGCAGCGAGGTCCAGATTGGGAATAGTACAAGAAGCAGCAGCAGCGCGGCGATGCGGGACCGTGCCTGGGCGATGACGTAGTGCGAGCGGATAGCCGAGCAGAATGCAGATAATGGTGACGAGCAAGGACAGCTCGAAGGTGCTGCCAAGCGTGATCAAGTAGGACGGATGCAACAATCGCGCGTAGTGCGCCAATGTCATGCCGTCGGCGTCGCGGAAGGACAACCAGAACAGCCAGACTATGGGGGCAAGGGCAACAATACCGATCAGGACGAGCCCCGGCACCGCCAGGCCGCCAAGCATCCATTGCTCGGCGCGTTCCTGCGCCGGAGCTCGGCCGCGTTGCGGCGTCGGCCTGGCGAGGGGCCAGGTTATCCGTCCGGGTCCTCGATCCGATCGCCGCGGTCATCCGGCGTCAGGCCTCCTCGGAAGGAACGATGATCGTGTCAGCCGGTGCGAGGCCGAGCGTAATAGGTGCGCCCGGCGGCGGAGCACGGTGCGCGCTGCCGGCGGGTTGACGGATCGCGATCGGCTGACCGTCGGCCAGCGCACATAGAGCAGCGAGCTCTCCCTTGATAGACGAACTCCTTGACCTGCCCGGCAAAGACGTTGAGCCCGGCGCCATCCGTCGCATCGCATGACTTTCAGCTTCTCCGGTCGCAGGACCAGAAACTGCGCCGCCGCCTGGTGCCGCGGCGGTTCCGCAAGCCGCATCGGCGCGTTCGCCGAGATAGGCCGTACCGCCCCTGACTTCGACCGGTAGAAAATGCGATTCGCCGATGAACTCGGCGATGAACCGGTTGGTTGGGCCGCTCGTACAGGTCCTGGGGTTTGTCGATCTGCCGGAAGCGGCCGTGGTTGATCACCGCGATGCGATCCGACATGGTCAGCGCCTCACGCTGGTCGTGCGTCACATAAACCGTCGTCATGCCCAGGCGCTGGTGCAGGTGGCGCACCTCGATCTGCATCTGTTCGCGAAGCTTCTTGTCGAGGGCCGATAGCGGCTCGTCCATGAGCAGGATGCGCGGCTCGAAAATGATCGCCCGCGCCAGCGCCACCCGCTGCCGCTGACCACCGGAAAGCTGATCCACCTGGCGCTCTCCGAGACCCGCCAAGGTGGACCATGTCGAGCGCGCGGGCGACGCGTGCGTCGAGCTCGGGGCGGGCAACGCCGCGCAGCTTGAGGGGGTAGGCGAGGTTGCCGGCCACGGTCATGTGGGGAAACAGCGCGTAGTTTTGAAATACCATGCCGATGTCGCGCTTGTGTGGCGCGACGAGGGTGACTCTCGATCCCCGAAGCGGATCTCGCCGCTGTCGGGGCGGATGAAGCCCGCGAGCACCATCAGTAGTGTGGTTTTGCCCGATCCGGACGGGCCGAGAAGGGTAATGAACTCTCCGCTGGCGATCTCGAGGCTGACGTTGTCGAGCGCGGCCGTCCGTCCGTAGGTCTTGGTAACGTCGCGGATCGAGATCGGCAGGGAGATTGTCGTGATCGTCATCTATGCAGCAACGGCAGCATTCCTCGTCATGCGGGGCGTGCGCACCGGGGTGACGTAGCCAGAGCCCGGTCTTCAAGCGCCGTCTCGCGGAGCGCTACTTCTGCACGAACGCGTCGAAGCGCTTCACCATCTCGTCGGAGTTCTTGACCCACCAATCCACGTTTAGCAGGAAGCCTTTGCCGATGTTCTCAGGCGAGTTGGAAAGCCGGGCCGCCAGCTCTTTGGAGATCAGCCCGGTCTCGAAGGCGGCAAGGTTCGCCGGCGCGTAGTTGATATACTGCGGCAGGCGGGCCTGAACGTCCGGGCGCATCATGATGGCGATGGCCTTCATGGCAAGATCCTTGTTCGGCGCACCTTTGGAACGAGCCAGCAATCGGACACGAGCATCTGCTGTTCGAAGGTGATGGCGAGCGGCCCGCCTTCTGGCCCCCTTCTCTTTCATCGCGGCCTGGATACGGCCGTTCCAGGCTCCGACCATATCGACCTCGCCGTCCTGGAGGATCTGGGCGGACTGGGCTCCGGAGTTCCACCATACGAGCACGTGGGGCTTTAGCTCCTCGAGCTTCTTGAATGCGCGGTCGACATCGATGGGGTAGAGCTTGTCCAGCGGTACGCCGTCGGCGATCAGTGCACCGCTTCAAGGTTGTAGATCGGGTGACGCCGCATGGAGCGCTGACCCGGGAAATTCTTGGTATCCCAGAAGGCGGCCCAGCCTGCCGGCTGCTTGTCGCTGAAGGCCTTCGCGCGCCAGCCGATGGCGATCGAATAGACGATCCTGGGAGATCCAATAATCGGTCTTCAGGTCCTTCGGCACGCCGGCATCGTTGACGATGGCGGCATCGAGCTTCTCGAGCTTGCCCTCCTTCTCCAGAATGCCGCAGGTGTGGGCGCCTTGGGTCGAGAGGTCCCAGGTCGGACGGCCGGAGGCGACCTGTGCACGGATATCGGCGACACCGGAAGTCGTGTCCTCCTTGATGGTGATGCCGAGCTCCTTCCTCGACCACGTTGAACCAGGCTTCGCGCTGAGCTTTCTGGAAGGCCCCGCCCCATGACGAGATAGTGATGCTCTGCTGCGCAATGCTTTCGCCTGCGTGGAACATGGTGACGGCGCCGATGAGCGCCGCGCTTGCGACTACGAACCTTTTCATGACCTTCCCTCCAGGCGGCGGCGCCGATCCGACCGGCTCTTCCAGCTAGCCCGAAGTTCACAGCTAGCTCCACTGCAAGTCAAGGAAATCAAGCGGTTGCGATCGAATGCCCGGGCCGCGGGTCGCCTGGAAATCGAGCATTTGCAGGTAGTTCGATCAGCGCCCGGCGGGCGCGGCCATTGATTTGTGCGCTCCATGCAGAGCAAGCTCAACCAGCGCACAGACGCAAAGGGACGACCAGCCCATGGCCCTGCATTTCCAACGCAATGAGTTCGACGCCCGGCTAGCAAGTCGCGCGCTGCGCCTGCAGCGCGAAAGCTCGATGCCATTCTCCTGTTCGCACAGGAGAGCCTGTACTACCTGACGGGCTTCGATACGAGCGGCTTCGTCTTCTTCCAGTGTGCTCTACTCACCGCCGGTTCGAGCAAGATCGTGCTGCTCACCCGTCGGCCGGATCTCGAGCAGGCACGGCGCACCTCTATCATCACCGACGTCCGGCCTCTGGTATGACGGGGAAGGGGCGGACCCCTCCAAGGAACTGCAAGCGATTCTCGAAGAGGAAAAGCTGGCGCGCAGCCGCATCGGCATCGAACTGCGCACGTTCGGGCTGACGGCGGACAAATACGACCTTGTGCGCAGGCGTCTCGACGGTTGGTGCGAACTGGTCGATGCTTCGCATCTTGTTCGCAATCTGCGGATGGTGAAGTCGCCCGCGGAGATCGCCTACGTGCGCAAAGCGGCCGAGCTCGCCGACCGGTCACTCGAGGCGATGCTGGCAGCGGCTTCACCGCGGCGCGTTCGAGGGCGACATTGCCGCCGCGGGTGCGGCACCCATCCTTGCCGGGAGGCGGCGATCCTCCGCCATCGGGACCCGATGCTCGCTCCGGGCGACCGCCGCCCGCTTGTGCGCAGCGCCACCGGATTCCGCCATCTGGATCCGGTCGATCCAGCTGACGATGGAGTTCGCCGCCAGCTATCGGCACTACTGCGCCTGCCTGATGCGCACCATCGCGGTCGGTAAGGCTAACGACACGCAGCGCGAAATGTTCCGAGGTGAACGCGTGACGCTCTTGCGGCGATGACGGAAGCGGCGCGGCCCGGCCGTCCGCTGGGCGAGATCGACGACGCCCATCGCCGCGTCTACGACCGGGCCGGCTACGGCCATGCGCGCATGGCCGCCTGCGGCTATTCGCTGGGAGCGCTCTACCGGCCGACTTGGATGGATGTGCCGCCGATGCTGTACTCGGGCAACCCGTTGCCGGCCGCGCACCGGCATGGTGCTCTTCCTGCGCGCCATTCTGAGTCGACGCAACGAGCGAACCTGGCCATGTCGCTCGGCCACACCATCGCCATAACGTCGACCGGCGCCGAGGTTCTGAGCCGGCTCGAGGCCGCCTACACCGTCACCAGGTGAGGCGCCGGGCCTCGGCAGGCGCTGCTCAGGCGGCGAGAAAGTCGTAGGCGGACAACGCGTGCGTGCGCACAATGTGCAGGAAGTCTTCGATGTCAACGTGCTCGTCGAACGAGCCCATCCCGTTGGGAAACGGGCCGTAGACGCAGGCCTGGATATTGCGATAGCGCCAGAGCCGAGCATCGGTGCCCCCGAGGCTCACGATCGGCTGCGGTTTGAAGCCGCGCAGCTCCTCGACGTTGCTCTGCACGATACGGATGATCTCGCAGTCGGGGTCGACCCACGATGGCAGACTGCAGTTGCTCTCCCGAACGGTGGCTTCGGGAAACATCTTCATGATGTTGTCCACTTGCGTAGAGCACCTGCTCCCGCGTCACCCCCAGCGGGAGACGGATGTCAGCCTCAAAGGTGGTGCTCGACGGCACCATGTTGACCTTCACGCCGCCTCTGATGGTGCCGATGTTGAGTGTCACCTTGTCGACGATACTGCCGGCACCGGGGCCCATGGCGCGATCCATGGTGGCACGACCGGCGTCGATCGCGGCCCGGACGTTATCGGAGATCTGGGGTTTGATCTCGCCGAGCTTCTCAGTCTCGACCGCGATCGCCATCGCGGTCTTGGTCGCGCTCTTGCTGGCATGCGTATAAGCCCCGTGCGCACCGGCGGTGCTGACCGTGATCTCCAGCCACAGTGGACCCTTCTCGCCGAAGCGGACGCTAAAGGGACTCGACGGCTCACCGTTGAGCAGCGCGTCGCCATGCAGCTCCGGATGGTGCTCCATGAGATAGCGGGCGCCGTACGGGCCGAAGGTTTCCCTCGTCGGAGACGGCGGTAAGGGTCAGTCTACCTTTGAGCCCAGCCTTGACACTGTGCAGATAGGCATAGGTAAAAATCGACGCGGTCGTTCCGGCCTTCATGTCGGCTACGCCGCGGCCGTATATCTTGCCATCGACGATCTGGCCACCCCATGGATCGCGTGACCAGTCCCGCGCCGTCGCGTCGGCAACGGGAAACACATCGATATGGCCATTGAGGACGAGATGGCGGCCGGGGTGGCGCAGTCGAAGCTGCCGACGATATTCGGCATCTCGGGATGGGGCGAGATGATGCGGTAGGGCAGGCGTCTCCGCTCCAGGAAGCTGGTGATGAATTGGGCGGTGTCGCGCGTGTTGCCAGGGGATTGGGGCTACGGTGCTGGACGAAAGCCTGCAGGGAAACCCACAAGATCGTCGCGGTCGCGATCGATCCACATCCGAGCAGCTGCTGACGCCCCGAGTTCACCTCGATCTCCTCGCTCAATGTCAACTCCCGCCACGGCGGCAGCCTTCCGGCCACGCATTTCCTCCGCAAGCGGCCGACCTCATCGCGTCGGCACGATTGGCAACCCGACCGGCGGCTTGTTCCTCTCGCCCGCGATCGCCGATGCTGGCAGACAGCGCAATATCTGTCATTCTCTCAAAACCGCAAGCACGCCGGCCGGTGCCGGGCCGCAGATCAGGGACCGGACCACAGGGACAGGGCTGCCGTCGCGACCATGAAAGCACTCCTGCAAAATCGCTGTGGGCGGCCTACCGCTACGCCAGCGGCATCTTATCCGAGACTAGATGGTGATGGGCGGCTGATTGCGTGATCGTGGGCGGCGGCTTCACCGGACTTTCGACGGCACTCCACCTGGCAGATCGCGGCTTAAAACACGGTGCTGGTCGAGGCGAAACGAGCCCGGCTGGGGCGCATCGGGCCGCAACGGCGGGCAGGTCATCTCCGGCCTAAAGCTCGATCCTACCGGAGATGCGCGCGCCCGCTACGGCGAGGAGCGCGGCCGCAGGCTCACCGCACGGTCGGGGCGACGGCATGCACGCCTTGTGTCGATCTCATCGACCTCCACGGCATCGAGTGCAATGCGCGGCGGAGCGGATGATCCAGGGCGCGCCGGGGCCAAAAGGCTTCGCCGAGGTACGCCGTCGCGCCGAGGAGTGGGCCGCGCTGGGCGCCGACGTCGGCGTGCTCGACTCGCGATGCGAGGTTCGCGCGCGCGTCGAGCGGTGGCGACTATGTTAAGCGCCTTCCTGACCGGCGGGTGGTACCATCAATCCCCTGTCCTATGCCGCGGCCTGGCCCGAGCGGCAGCGGCTGCCGGAGCTGCAGATCCACGGCGATAGCCCGGTACCAATCGCGCTGGAGCGAGCACGCCAGCGCTGGAGTGGCGACCCCACCGGCAGCGTAACGGCGTCGCATGCCGTGCTGCGCTCCAACGCCTACGCGGTCTCCGGCTTTGGCCGGGTTTGCGGCGAGACGGTGGTTCCCGATTCTCTCTCCCTCGGTCGTCGCCACCGCGCCGCTGTCCGACAATGCTCACGGCAAAGGTGATCTTGCCGGGACGGGAGGGCGTGTCCGAGACCCGCCGCGTCCTCAATTGGACTCGGCATGCGACCGCGATGGCCGGCTCATCTTCGGCGGCCGTGCTGGCCGGCGCAGAGACGCAAGATCCGCACAAGCCTTCGGCCCGGTGTTGGCGCGCCTGGGGAGCCTGCTTCCGATTCCCGGCAGTAGCCGCGCATTTCAGTTCCGCTGGAGCGGGCTATGTCGCACTCACGGCCGACCACGTGCCGCACCTGAACGAGTTGGCTCCCCAATCCCAATTGCCGGTCTCTGGCTACAACGGCCAGGCGGTAGCCGGCGATGCTCAGCCGCCGCGTGGGCAAGCTGCTGGCTGAGCGCGTTGCAGGCGCGCCGACAGAGGATCATTCCTCTGGCCGACGACGCCATCGAGAAGATCCCCTGCATGGTTGGCGTGCGACGGGCATTGCGCTGGCGATCGGCTGGAAGCGGCTGCAGGATAGGTTAAACCCTTAGCGGTGATAGACGCGCTTCATGCGCGTGGGCATCGAGGTCGGCGGCACCTTCACATGATCCTGGTCGCCGCTGGACCCTGACGGCATCCGCGTGACAGAAAGTGCCGAGCGTGCCGCTGGCGCCCGACGAGGGTGCCTTCAACGCCCTCCTCGCCAGCGGGATCGCCATCTCGTCGATCGAGGAGCTCGCGCACGGCTCCACGGTTGCCACCAACGCGGTGCTCGAGCGCAAGGGCTTCCCAACGGCATTCGTCACCAGCAAGGGCTTTCGCGGACATCCTGGCTTTGCAGCGGCACGGGCTGTTCGCGCATCTACGATCTCGAATATCAGAAACCCACGCCGGTGGTGACGCGAGCGAGCTTCCTTCGAGATCGCCGAGCGCATCCTCGCCGACGGCACCGTCGTGAGACGCCGCTGGATGTCGCCGACGTAACGGCCGGCGCCTGGTGCCGGCGCTGAAAGCCGGCGGCTACCAGGCCGTCGCCATCTGTCTCCTCAATGCCTTCGTCAACCCGGCGCACGGAGCGCGCTACGCGACCTGCCTGGCCAACGCGTCCGCCCGATTTGCACGTCACCATCTCCTCCGACATCACGCGGGAGTTTCGCGAGTTCGAGCGCGCCTCGACCACCGACGCTGTCGGCCTATGTCCAGCCGGTCGTCGACCGCTACATCGCAACGCTTCCGGCAGCGGCTGGCGGCGGACGCGCCGTTCCGCAGTCGCTTCTCGGTGATGCAGTCGAACGCGTGGACGGCTGCCGGCGGAGGCCATGCGCGCCAACGCCATACAATACGCTGCTGTCGGGTCCGGCCGGCGGCGATCGGCGCCGTGCGCCAGACGGGTCGGCTCTGGCTACCGCCACATCCGTCACGCTTCGACATCGGCGGCACGTCGACGGATGTGTGCGTGGTGACCGGTGGAGTGCCGCAGCTGACCCAGGAATTTCATACTCGACGGCCTGCCGATACGCATTCCACTCCTCGACATCAACACGATCGGTGCCGGCGGCGGATCGATCAGCGTGGTCGACGAAGGCGGCATGCTGCCGCGTCGGGCCGCGCTCGGCCGGCGCCGATCCGGGTCCCGCCTGCTACGGCCGCGGCGGCAGCCGTGCCAACGCTCACCGACGCGCATGTCGTGCGCGGAACGCGTGCGTCCCGAGGCCTTCCTCGGCGGCCGCATGCAGATCGACGCGACGCGGCAGCACGTGCGCTGGCGCCGATCGCGCAACGCTTCGGCCTGGCGCTGGAGTGCAGCCGCCGATAGCGCCGTTGCGCTGCGCGAACGCCAATATCGTGCGCGCCATCCAGCTCGATCTCGACCGAGCGCGGCCACGACCCGCGCGACTACGTGCTCGTGCCCTACGGCGGTGCCGGTCCCGCTGCATGCCGCAAGGGTGGCGGAGGAGCTTGGCATCGTGACGATCGTGGTTCCGCCGCCGCTGGCATCATCTCGGCCTATGGGCTCATCGCCTCGGACTTCGTGCTGTTCAGAGAGCATGACGCGCAGTGTCCTGGCCGACGACAGTGCCGCCGAGGCGCTGCGCGAGGTGTTCGCGTCAGATGCAGGCGGCCGCGCGCTCGAGCGCGCCGGTGAGCGGGTGCGGAGGCCGGCTCGTCCTCACACTGACGGCCGAGATGCGCTGCGTCGGTCAAGCCTTCGAGGTGCCGGTGCTGTTCGAGGAGTGCAGAGCTGGAGAGACGCCTGCAGGCGCGGCAGACGTGCACGAGAGGTTCGGCGAGGCGCATCAGCGCGTCTATTTCTTCGGCGGGGAGACGGACAAACCCATCGAGTTCGTGTCGTTCGCCTCGGCGTCTACCGCACCGCTCGAGAGCTGCCGCTGCTGGCGCCGAAGCGAAGCCGGCGGCAACGCCGCGCGCGTCCGATCCACAGTCTTTGACGGCAAAGGCTTGGCGGGATGCGCACTTGTTGCCCCGGCAGGCGCTCGCACGGGGAGAAGCGCCTATCGGGCCCGGCGCTGATCGAGGATCCAACCTCGACCCTCTACCTGCCCGCCTGGCTGGACGGCCCGGCTTCGACGCCAACGACAACACCATCCTGGAGCGGCAGTGACCATGCTGCGAACGCACAACCGAAGCCGCCAGCGCCGCGCCATGGAGGAGGTGACGCTCGACCCCGTCGACTACGCCCGTCATCTCCCAGGCGCTGGTCGCGATTGCCTCGCGAGATGGGAACCAAGCTCATCCGGTCGTCCTATTCGAACATTGTACGCGAGGCGCAGGACGCATCCGCCGCGCTGTTCGATGCGTTGGGCAATGTCGTTGCCCAGGCTCGAGCTGATCCCGATGCATCTGGGCTCGATGTCGGAAATCTTCCGTGCCTGCGTGCACCAGTGCCCAACCAGCGAGCTTCGAGCCAGGCGATTTCATACATCAACAACGATCCCTACGGTGGCGGCCAGCACCTGCAGGACGTCTTCATCTTCACGCCGATCTTCGTCGACGGCAGCATCGTCGCCTTCGCCGGCACCGTGGCGCACCATCTCGATCTCGGCGGCGGCAATCCCGGCATGACGCCGGATGCGGTCGACGTGCACGCCGAAGGCATCATCATTCCGCCCTCGCGCTATACCTACGGCCGCGATTGGAACGGCGGGCCGCTCGAGCGGCTGGTTGCGGCCAACGTGCGCGTGCCGTCGCAAACCATCGGCGACTTACGCCCAGTTCGCGGCCAATGCGATCGGGATGGCGCGCATGACAGGAGCTCTGAGCGCCCGATACGGTACGCGGAAGGTGCTGGCCGCCATGAGCGAGCTGATGAGCTACTCGGAGCGCCGCTTCCAGGCCGCACTGCGCGCCATTCCCCGATGCGGTACCTACCATGGCGAGGAGACGCGGTCGACGACGACGGGCCTGACGACCAGCCGTTGGTGGTGAAAGCGGCCGTGACGCATCAGAAGGCGAGGATCGCGATCGAGACTATGCCGGCACCTGCGGCCAGGTGCGACGCAACCTCAACTGCCCGTGGGCCTCGACCGTGTCGGCGCACGCTTGCCGCCATAAAATCCGCACTGACCAGCCCCGACATTCCCGTTCAACGAAGGCTTCAAGCGGCCGATCACCGTGACGGCGCCGAAAGGGCACGCTGGTCAATCCCAACTACCCCGCGCCCGTGCGAGCCGCGGCTGCTGCCGGCCTATCGCTGCTTCAATGCGGTACTCAAGGCGCTGGCCCAGGTGG